>Ga0209172_10000372_pt1 | contig 126208 bp, 115 predicted proteins | sample LarsenN4metaG_FD_184113 | JGI IMG/M metagenome (GOLD analysis project Ga0209172, IMG submission 184113) | Hot spring sediment bacterial and archeal communities from British Columbia, Canada, to study Microbial Dark Matter (Phase II) - Larsen... ... | reverse complement strand
TCTGTTATCTTAGCAAAACAAAAGCTGCTGAACAATGTAGTTCCAGCAGCCTGATTTTTTTAATCCATACCCGAGAAAACTAAAAACAAAGAATCCTACACTGTCAGATTAAATACTAGCTATTACAAATTAGAAACATGGGGTTCTCGATTTCATTTGTTTATAACTCGTCCGAAAAAAATCGTATCAAACGCTCTGTCAATTAATAGAACGCTTAATTTCGCAGTAGAGTATTTGACACGTAAGGCAAGCCAAAAACACCGGTTTACGGATTCGTTTACGGTATTCTATAAGTATATTAATTCTCAATAGTTAAGATAGCCCTGTCGAGACTACAATTTTTTTTTTTACTGATACCTGAAATGGTTCCGCAATCGCATTTCATCGTTTGCATGTGCAACTATCTTTTTCGCTGCTTAAATAATGGATAATCAAAAGAATTAAATTGTATACTTTATATTTTTCTTGCTTTAGTGGAAAAATTTCGATGTGAATAACCTGTTCTCTGGCACCAATTTTGGCATATTTACGCAAAAATTGTTATAGACATACCTGCAGCATTGGCTGCTCTTCCTTTTAACTTTTTGTAAAATTATTTATTGATCCGTACCCTGATGAAATACCTTTGTTTTGTTGGATTTTCCCGAATTATAAAATCTTCGGTCATTTATTGAACATTTTGCATTAAAACTGTGCGGGTGGGGAATGGAATTTCTATCCCTTCTTTTTGATAGCGTTCATGAAGCGCTTTAATAAATTCTGAAGCTATAGCAAACTGGGATTCAAAGTCCCTGGCAGATAAAAAAACCCGGAGCTGAATACCGCTTTCGCCAAAACTGAAAAACCGTACAACCGGGTCAAAATCTTTAATCCCTTCATTCATCCGCTGCAAAACTTCTTTTGCCACTTCTGCTGAAATCCTTTCTACCTTTCTCAGATCGCTGCCATAACTTACCCCAACGGTTACATTGAAGGTTACCTGCTCATCGGAAAGGTTGTAGTTCTCAATAACAGAATCAGCCATCTTGCTGTTTGGAACAATAATAATATTATTCTGTGCGGTACGAATAGTGGTGTTTCGCCAGGTAATGTCAGTAATAATACCCCGCTGCCCGCTTTCCAGTTGAATGGTATCGCCCACATTGAGTTTGCCGGAAGCAATGATTTGCAGGCCCGAAAACAGATTGGACAAAGTAGGCTGCAGCGCCAGCGCAACTGCAATGCCTCCCACCCCCAGCGCGGTAAGTATCGGAGTAACGGATACATTAAATACCTGAAGAATTACCATTACTCCCACACAGAAAACAATCACCTTCACAATATTGCCAATAATGGAAGTAGACGGGATTACCGAGTCATCTTTTGCCGAACGGATATCCAGCATGCCCGATAAAATCCGCGAAATAATCCATGTAAAAGAAAATATATACAGCGAACTGATGCTCTTCTGAATAATGATTTTTGTATTGGCATCAAAGTCAAGCTGTGACAGGGCAAGCAGGCATGAGAACAGAAAAAACCAGAAAATTATCCAGGATGAGATAGTGTCTATTATAAGATCGTCTGACTTCCATTTCGTTTTTACTGCTATCCGGCGCAACAGTGGAATAACAATCAGTTTTATTACCCACCCCAGTATAATACCTGCAGCAAGGTAAAGAACAATGCTAAAAATCTGCTGGTTTGTCATCTGAAAACAGTTTGAATAATTTCGATAGTTATGAACTATTTAAAAATCACTGCTCCATGTTCAAAAAATGCCTCAAAACAGATCGCCAAAAAACTGCAACAGCGTATATTCCGAAACGGCCGGGCAGGTCAAATTTAAGCCAATATAAAAAGCGATAACCTTAAAAAATCAAACCGGATTATATTCGGTTTTTATTTCACCTAAAAGATAATTTATTAACTTTCTCGTTAAAATAAATGTATGCCATCGCAACCTTCGAGAAAGCCATCCACCTTTTTATTATTTCCCTGGGGGCTTTTATCAATTATCCTGGTGCTAGCACTGAATCTTACACTAAATGACGCCTGGTTTAGCAAGAACTGGAGCTGGATTGCACTGGTACTTATTATCCCGGCGGCCATCCTGGAAAACTTTAAAGTAGGCTACTCTACCATGCGTATCATGTTTTTGAAAGTGGTTTTTTCTTTGCTGTCTTTTTTACTCACCGGAATGGCATTTGGCTCGGCGCTTACGGGTTTTCATATCTATCGGTTCCAAAAACTGACGGATGTAAAAACGATCACACTACCCTGGTATGTTACGCTGGCGCTGGCCGTACTGTTGCTGATACAGGTAGCCCAGCTATTCAGCATGCTGAAAGCGGTAAAAAGAGAATTCATGCAAATGGACCCCGATCAATAGGCCGTTGCCGGTTTTTAAAAATCATGAAAATTAAAACTGGTGAAATGCGGCTTTAAGAAAGGGAATTTTCGGGAGAGAGGAAATTATCTTTATGTCTTCGGAAAAAGAGGATTCATTATCCAGAAAGCGCAAAACGGATTGTATTTTATTTTTCCTAAAAAGCTCAGTAAATATCTTTTGACCCGGCAAATAGTTTTTATACAATACATGCAGAAGTGTATTATCATAAAACCGAAATCGTTTTGGCGTTGCAGGAATCTTCTCCAGAGGTTTTCCTGCCAGCAGATAATCCGTAACCTGTTGTGATTGTTTTTGAATAAACTGAAAAGTGTACCCGCTTGATGGCTTGGTTTGGCCTCCCGCCGTCCCTATTTGCCAACCATGTCCGGCGAAGCAAAGTTTTTCGTTCGTCATGGGAATCTGGCCCTGCTCTTCTTCAATAATGGTATATTCATTAATGCCCAGAAATGAAATAATATAGTCTTTTAACTCCTGATCGTATTCACCTTCCGGCAATAATTCCCCTGAAAACAGGGTATATTCAATTAAAGCTGTTGTTTCGTCGAACGGAAGCATATATACAAAAGTGGTTCCCCGTTTCTGATGAACCCTGAAATCCATGATAACCGCTTCGCCGGGATTAAACAATGGTGCCGGGGTTTTTATTACCCACCCCTTAAAATGCTGAATTAGCCTTATGGTATGCTCATCATGACTGTTGGGAGAATAAAAAGAATTAAATACATGCGTGCCGGTGTTTTGCAGGCGGATAACATTGCCATTTATCCTGAAAAAGATTGTATCGCTTTCAAACTTCCACTCATTTACTTCGCCGCAGGCCAATTCAACGTTTGGATGATCCGCAATTGTATCAAAACAGTGGCGATAAAAATCAATTCCTCTGATCATTTTGTACCGGTAAGGTAAAATACGCTCCGAAGAAGAATAATCATCGCTAAGAAAAGAAACTGTATCCCATTTTCGGAATACAATATCTTCAAAAAAACCCTTTTCTTTTTCCCAGAAACACCATGTCCGGTCGTTTCGGTTTTTTATTTCTTTGTCAATTAATAAAAAGCTTTTTTCTCTGAATTGCGTGTGCTTAAGCAACCGCATCAGCAGGCTCAGCCCCGCACAACCGGCCCCCAGAATAATAATATCGTATGAAGATGATTTAAACAAAAAAAGAGAAGTTGGTTCACGTTATTGCAGCAGGATATCAGTTATCCTCCGGCGCATATTCCACCTTTTTGGCTCCGGCCATCAGTTTTTTATCTCTGCGCACCTTGTTCCAGTATTTTTTATGAACCAGCAGCATGCCGAAGCTTTCGCCATCATGCTTATCGAGGTGCTTATGATGCATTTTGTGCGCCCAGCGGATCGCTCTTATATAAGTATTGTTGCTACGGGTAAACCATTTGAACCGCTGGTGTATGATCACGTCGTGAACAATAAAATAACCAATGCCATACGCCATAATACCAAAGCCAATGGCCTGCATCCACCACACCTGATTAAAAGTTCCGAAAAAAATAAGCAGGATGCTGGGCACAGCAAAAATGATAAAGAAAGCATCATTCTTTTCAAAGAAACCGGGCTCCGTCTGATGATGATCTTTATGAAGGTACCAGAGAAATCCATGCATGACATACTTATGGGTAAGCCACGTCACCCCTTCCATAATCACAAATGTTGTCAACAAAACAAGTATATAAAATAACCAGATCATGTGCTTTCAATTATGCTGCCAGATGTCCGAAATGGCGGTTCCACCAGTTTTCAATTTGAGGAAAGGCTATTTTAAACCAGGATGTAAACTGTTCCGGCGATTCTTCGATCATTTTTTTTATTTCATACAAATGCGTGAACTGGTAATCCTTAACCTCTTCCGGATTGGGATGAACAGGTCCGTCGTATTTGCCGGTATATACATGATCCAATTCATGTTCGGTCAACCCGTTTGAAAACGTAGTTTTATATGTGAAATCAAAAACCTTTGTAAGCTCGGTTTCAAACCCCATCTCTTCCACCAACCTTTGCTGGGCGGCACTGATTGTTTCTTCGCCCGGCTGGGGGTGACTGCAGCAGGTATTTGTCCACAATCCGCCACTGTGATACTTATTATCAGCCCGCTGTTGCAAAAGCAATTTACCCTCTTTATCAAAAACAAAAATACTGAATGCCCTGTGCAGCAGACCCCGCTCATGAGCCTCCTGCTTCTCACACACACCCAGTTGCTGATCATTTTCATCGACCAAAACCACCATTTGCCGCATCTCCGTTTTCATAACATACCCATTTGGTTTTTTAATGACGCTCTTAATACAATCATTGCTTTATAGTAGTCGGGTATGCGGATTCTTGATTTTAAAATGCGGGCAGGTTTTGTTTTCCTGATCTTTTTGAACAAAGAAAGGTAATACTTATACGCCACATACACACCGAATCTTGCTTTTACCGGCAGTTTCCGGATACCGTAATAAGCATTTCTGAAATCAGAATCTATTTCCGCCTCTATTGCCTTTTTTGCATTATTGGTAAAGTTGTTAACATCAAAATCAGGAAAATAAATCCTGGATAACCCGTTATAATCAGCATTTATATCCCGAAGAAAATTTACTTTCTGAAATGCAGCTCCCAATGACCGGGCAGGTTCTTTCAGCCGGTTAAACAATTCTTTGTCCCCTTCACAAAAAACAAAAAGACACATCAGGCCAACAACTTCGGCAGAGCCGTAAATATATTCACTGAACTCTTTCCGATCGTAGTTTCTTTTTTCCAGATCCATTTCCATACTGTTGAAAAAAGCTTCAACCAGTTCAAGATCGATCTTATATTTATTAACGGTTTGCTGAAAACTATTAAGTACAGGATTAAGACTAATTTTCCGTTCAAGAGCTTTGTAAGTTTCCGTTTTGAACTCCTGCAGCAAAACCGCTTTATCATGCGTATGAAATGTATCCACGATCTCATCGGCGAACCGTACAAATCCATAAATATTATAAACAGGCTCACGCAGATCCCGGTGCAAAAGCCGGATAGCCGATGAAAAGGAAGTGCTGTATTCTTCGGTAGTAATACGACTGCATATAGCACTTACCTTATGAAAAATACTGATCATAGACCTTAAATTTAATTAGAATAATGATTCAGGAGAATTCTGTTTAATAATCCATTTTTCATTATCCGAATTCTTTTAACACCTGACCGGCTGCCACCTCGCCGCTGATCAGGCTGGGAGGAACCCCCGGACCGGGTACCGTAAGCTGGCCTGCATAAAAAAGATTTTTCACCTTTTTACTTCTGCAGGAAGGTTTGAAAAATGCGGTCTGCCACAAGGTATTTGCCAGCCCATAGGCATTACCACGAAACGAATTATAATCACTTACAAAATCACTAACCGAATAGGTTTCTTTAACTATTATTGAACCGGCAACAGGTTCGCCAATCCGTTTTTCCATTCGTTGTACGATGAGGTCAAAATATCTGTTTCTTAATGTCTCATCATCATTTTTCAACCCCGAAGCTACCGGAATAAGGAAAACCAGATTTTCACAGCCTTCGGGGGCTATACCCGGATCGGAAACGGAGGCAGCACTTACATAAAACATAGGATCGGATGGCCATTGCGGATGATCATAAATCTCTTTTCCGTGCCGCTCAAAAGAAGTATCAAAAAAAAGGGAATGGTGAGTTATATTCTTCAGTCTCTTCTTCAGACCTATATAATACAGGAGACAGGATGGCGCCATCACTCTTTTTTGCCAGTAAGCACTGCTATAGCTTCGGTACTCCGGTTGAAGCAGCCGGTTTTCCGTAAAATGATAATCGGCAGCGCTTATTACTGCATCAGCCTCGTATTCATGAAGGGCAGATATAACGGACGAGGCAAAAGAATTTTTTATCCTGATCTCTGTTGCTTCTTCATTGAAATGAAAATTTACACCAAGTTCACGGGCAAGATGATACATTCCTTCGACAACTGAATACATACCTCCGGCAGGATACCAGGTTCCACCCTTAATATCTGCATAGTTCATTAAACTATACAGGGCCGGGGTTCGTTCGGGCAATGCTCCCAGAAACAATACAGGAAACTCCATAATCATTCGCAGCCTGGGATTTTTGAAGTGCTTTTCAATATGTTTTTTTATGGAAGTGAATATATCGAGACGAATAATTCCCTTTAATATATCCCGATCCATCAGTTCCGATAACGACAAACCCGGTTTATAGACAAGTTTGCCTACTCCTGTACGATATTTATATTCTGCTTCCGTAAGAAAACGTTCGAGTTGCCGTGCACTGCCCGGTTCAATTTTTTCAAAAATTGTTTTCAGGTTATCGAAGTCTGCGGGTAAATCTGTAAAATCTTTCTCCCAATAAACCCGATAAGAAGGATTCAGCCGAAGAAGACTGTAATATTGATCGGGAGTTTTGTCAAAGGCATTAAAATATTTTTCAAAAACATCGGGCATCCAGTACCAGCTGGGCCCCATATCAAAGGTGAAACCGCTTTTTTTTAATTGCCTTGCCCGCCCGCCCGGAGCATCATTTCTTTCAAGTACAGTAACAGACCACCCCGCCCGGGCCATAAACGATGCCGCTGACAGACCGGCAAAACCGCTCCCTATGACAACAACAGATTTTTTTTTCAAGTCGGCTTCTGATTAATACCTGGAAATTTGTTCCTTAAGCAGTTTTCTCGCAAAGTGAATCCGGCTTTTTATTGTGCCCAAAGGTTCGCTAAGAGCCTTTGCAATTTCATGGTATCTGTATCCTTCAAAGTACAGTAAAAAAGGAATTTTAAAAATATCGGGCAGGCTTTGTATGGCTTTTTGAATTTCTCTGATATTCATTTCGCTCTCTGCCTTATTAACAACTGCGTATTGATTATAATTAAGAAGGAAATCGTTTGGTGAGTTATCAAAGATTGTATTCTGTTTTGCTTTTCTGCGATAGTCATTAATGAAAATATTCCGCATGATGGTATATAACCATGCGCGGATATTGGTACCCACATTGTACTTTTCTTTATTGGCAAGCGCCTTAAAAAGAGTTTCCTGGCACAAGTCCTTGGCCGTTTCATTATCTCTGGTAAGGCTGATGGCAAAGGGTTTCAAGAAATCGGCGTTTTCAAGAAGCATCTTGCTAAAATCCGCTGTTGACATGATAATGTTTAATTTTTATACCAAGCAAGTTAAACAAATATCGATGTTTAAACAAATAAATTTGTTTAATTTTTTTATAAAAAAATTAAACGGTAGAATGCTGCCTGATTGCATCCTCCTATTTCTCCTTAAATATGAATTCCACTACTTCTGGTAATGAATGTTTTAGGATTAGGCCGGGGGGAACTGGTCTGAGGTAATTTTTTACCGGTTGGCCGGAGATAACGAGAGTATTGCCCGGCAACTGGGATTGAACTGATTTGATGAATTTATCAAGGTTGAATTTGGCTGAAGAAATGGTAAGGTGGGTATACAAATAATGAGGCTTTTTTAATTTGATTACGAACTGAAGATCTTTCAGAGGTACATCAGCGCCAAGATAGAATACTTTAGCACCTCTGGTTTTTAATAGATAATAAACATAAAGAAGGCCCAGCTCATGATGCTCGCCTTCAGGAAGAAAAAGAAGAAAGGTTTTATTTAGATTTAAAACAGCCCGGGTAGTTTCAATTCCGTTAATAAGCTTTTGCCGGATAATATTTGTTACGATATGCTCCTGAGCCGGATTAATATTTCCTGTTTGCCATAATATACCGATCCGTTCCAGAAAAGGAAAAACTACGTGAGTGATTGTTTTTTCAATATGGCGGGAGGAAATACAACTGTTAAGGATCGTTTCAAAGTTTTCAACATCCAAATCGACCATTGCCTGAATCAATGAATTGATCACCCTTTCCTGCTGCGCCTCCACACTGTTTAGCGATAAAACCTTTTTCCCGATTTCTTCGGGAGGCATTTTATCAATCTGAGATATTTTGAATCCGTATTTATTTAATAAGGATACATTGAGAATTGTTTTTAGCTCTTCGCCCGAATAATACCGGATGTTTGTTTCAGTGCGTTTGGGTTTTAAAAATGAATAGCGCTGCTCCCATATCCGGATGGTATGTGCTTTTATGCCGGATAAATTTTCAAGATCGCGTATTGTAAAAAAGTTCATACGGATAAAATACAAATACCCGCCGGTTTTTGTTCAAAAAAAATTAAAGAGAAGGGTTTAGCAGTCTGTCTTTTTCCAGCAGGTCTGAAACAGCCGACAGGATGGATGGATGCAATAGAATATCAAGCTGTTTTTGATGATGAAGATCGGTTCCCACGAGGTCATAAAAATCATTTTTCAGCATATACTGTGCAAGGTTCATAGGCCCTTTTCCATATAACCCGCCCAACGAAAAGAGATTAAGCTGAAAAAGATAGCCGGCAGCCTTGAGGTCTGTAAAAAAATCCTTGTTTCTTTCGGAATAAACATACCGCTCGGGATGAGCAATGACAGGAAGATAACCCTGCAACTGCATTTCAAACAATAATTCTTTGAGATCCAGCGGAGGGCTGGCTAGTGAAAACTCAACCAGTACCATGTTTCTGCCAATGGTCAGAAGAGGCTCCTTTTTCATCAACAGCTCCTTTACATGATCATCCAGAAAATACTCGGCTGCAGCGGATATTTCTACATCAATATTATTATCCTTTACTTCTTTCTTCAGATCTTCTGCCATTCGGAGAATATCAGGACCCGTATTTTTATACATATCCCACATGATATGAGGCGTTGTGATTATACGTTTAAAACCGAGCTCACGCATAGCCTTAATCATTTCCAGCGATGTTTGCATATCCGGTGATCCGTCATCAATACCAGGAATAAGATGCGAATGCATGTCTGCCCGCAGAGATGCATAATCACCTGCCGGTTTACTCTTTTTCCAGAAGTTTAGAATGCCTGCCATTCGAGTTCTTATTTTCCAGTAAGTTGTAATATAAGTTTCTCATATCCGCAACGAGGCGTATGTAACCGAAACGGCTTAGCACAAAATCTCTTCCCTGCTGACCCATTTCACCACGAAGGGATGCTGATGCAGCTAACCGGATCAGATGTTCTGAAAACTGAAAATCATTTCCCGCATCAGTCAGCAAAGCGGTTTTATTCTCAATGACTACATCCTCAACTCCTCCTACTCGTGTAGCTACTATGGGCTTTGCAGCCGCCTGTGCTTCAATTAAACTTACCGGCGTTCCTTCATTCAGAGAGGTAAGGCAGATGATATCCATTCCCGCACAAATCACATCTATATCCGTTCGCCATGAAGTAAAAATGAGCGGCTTTTCATATTTGTTTTCTCCCTCTGCACAAAACGAAATCCCTTTTTCCACGGCCATTTGCTTAATCATTTCTTTGCTTTCGCCATCCCCGATTATAAAGGCCTTCATCTTAACTCCCCCCTGCAAAAATATTCTTTGCATCACATTTATAAACATAGCGTGATTTTTAACCGGCACCAGCCTGCCGATGATGCCAACCGCTATCTCATCTTCTTTTAATTGAAATTCTTTTCTGAATCTGTCTCTTTTTTCCTGTTGGTTTTCTGTAAACGGATCCAGATGCAATCCCAGCGGAATAATGTGAAATTTATCAGCAGGTGCAATTCGGAATTGACTGGCCAGCTCCGTTTTTTGCTTCTCGCTAATCGCTATCATCCGGTCAGTAAATTTTGCGAGATACCGCTCGGCTCTGATAAAAAAGTTTGTTTTTGCCGGGCCGAAATACGAATGAAATACATGACCATGAAAAGTATGAATGATGACCGGCACCCCGCAATGCCTGGCTGCCAGCCTGCCCAGCGCCCCCGACTTGGCCGCATGGGTATGTACAATATCCGGCCTAAATTCCCGTATTAGCTTTTTAATTTTCTTATAAGAAATCCAGTCATCTTTAAAAGAAATTTCTCTTTTCATTTCAGGAATAGAGTACGGAATAATACCGTTTTCAGTTGCCAGCTCTTCGGCATCCTGCTCATGATCCTCTTTGCCGCCGGTAACCAGTAATGTTTCAAATTCGGGTTGCAGATACCGGGACAGATACACGGCGTTTCTTGATGGCCCTCCGATAATCAGTCTGTTTAATATCCGTAATATCCTCGGCATTTTCTGAACTTAATCTTGCTGCCTTTATCTGGCAATTAAAAAAAAATCCTTGTATACTTCAAAAACCGGAACCACTCAAAAATAGTAGGATGATGATACAATCCGGATTCCTTTGCCAAAGGCTCTTTTATTGCAATGCTATTTCCATTCAATATTTGCCTCAGCACTTTTTCCACTACCGGCATGGCTTCGGCATGCTGCAGGTATGGATAGGTTACAAAATTATCTTTTGGCCCGGGTTGAATAAAAACCTGTTCAATGATACCACCGGTATCAATTCCCCTGTCTACAAAATGAATGGTTGTTCCAAATAAATCAGGCCTTTGTTTTGCCAATGCCCAGTAACCGCCATGCACCCCGCGAAATATCGGGGTAATTCCGTCATGAATATTAATGAAAGAAGCGTTGCAGCAGGATAATGTTTGCGGAGCAATGATGCGTGTTCCGTTCACCAGAACGATGAAAGGATCAAGCGCTTTCAGAATCTTTCTGCATTCGTCACTGTTTACGGAATGAACCCGGGTTATTAGCGTTTCCGGTATTTTATCCAGTTTTAGCCCGTAAGAAGCGAGTATTTCTTTTTTTCTTTTTCTTGAATGCAATTCAAGAACCGGATTGACTAGCAGTATAAATAAAATTTGCCCGGCTGTTTTCCAAAAACCTATGCGCCTTATTCTTCCCCTTATCATGCTGAAATTTGAAATTCCTTTTTCAGCAATAATGGCATGGATAGGCACTCTGTCCTTCAGGTAGTTATATACCAGCATGGAAGATTCTGTTTCTCTGATCAGTAATACCAGTTTGCGGTCAGATTGCTCCATTCACAAGTCTTTGATATAGTTCATTCATATTTAAAGACTGCATTTTACCCGCTTCGTTCAATCGTCTGTATTCTTCAAGTACCTTTTCAAGAAAAGAAAAATTTTTTTCAGTATAACTCCCGAAATTATGAGGGTGCCACCATAAATGAAAGAGGAGACCATGGTCAGCGGCATACTTCAGGCTTTTTTTTATGCGGCGGAACTTCAGCCCTTCGGCTGCAGCTAGCCGGGGGTGGTAGGGTCTTAAAAATCGGCTGGCCGGAATATTAACAATTCCGGCATTGCGATCAGGAACAGCGTGGCAGTGATGACCGGTAAGATTTATAAAACTGTCAACCAACCGTATTCCTCGTCTGAACAAGTTTTCTTCCGATCTTGAAGCCGGCTTGTATACCCGGGAAAACTCATTACCCCTGTACGTTTTTATTCCCATTTGCCGGCAAACGGCTATATGTTCTTCGCTGTATTGATTTCGGGGAAATACAATACTGTTGATTGTAATCCCGTTTTCCCGTGCCACTTCAATGGCCATGCGGATGTCGTCGGCAAACTGAGCAAGGGTCGTATTTGCTTCCAGCGTATAAAAATGGGAGTAGGTATGCGTGCCCAGTTCCTGGCCGGGAGTTGTACGTATCTGTTTAATCAGGTCGGGGGCAAAATGATAAACGGCTTCAAGTTCATTGTTGTGAATATAGGGGTAAGGGTCATATGCATCTTTTATGTATGTGGGCAGATGCGCTGGTAATTTTGAAAGAAGCGAAGACTTATCACGGTGAAATAACATACCTACCGTAGCCCAAGTACAATGTATTTCATACTTACGGAATAACCGCAACAGCTCCGGCACTACGGTATGCACATTCCGGATGTTATTGCCATACGTTTTCAATGTACGATGATCCCGTACGCCCCAGAACAATTCAAAGTCGAGCGATATAGTGAAAATCCCTCCGGACATCAGCCAAGAAAATATTTATTATACCAATACTGAAACACCAGAAGTATCCAGATTTTTTCTACCGTATCATGCGTGGTTGCCGAATTAAGCTCATTGCGCAGACCGGATACATAATTATAGTTGATGATTCCCTGATCCCGTATGACTTCTTCTTTCAGAAGCTCATCAAAAAGATAGGAGTTGAGATCATTTCTGAACCAGTTCAGCATGGGCACATCAAAGCCTTTTTTGGGCCGGTTGTACAGTTCGGGGGGAAGCAGGTGCCTGAAAGTATCTTTTACAATTTTTTTTCGGTGGTTGCTGTCAATTTTATATTGCGCCGGCAGTGTAAAGGCAAATTCTACAACATGGTGATCCAAAAATGGCGAACGTACTTCCAGTCCGTTGGCCATGCTCATCCTGTCCACCTTTACCAGCATATCGCCTGCCAGTACCAGATCTATATCGGTTCTCAACACGGAATTGAAATCTACACAGTTAAGGTTTTTAAGAATGTTTTCCTTATCTTCTTCGATTAATGAAAAATGAATCTTGCTTAGTATAGCCGGCTGCAGCATTCCGGATATATCTTCCGGTGTATTAATAGAGGCCCAGCGCCAATATCTTTCCTTACATGAAAAGTTCATTCCTTCGGCATACCGGTCCAGCTGACGAATCAGGTTGCCGACCTTAGTACTTCTGTTCTTAGGCAATGTCTTCCACAAGGGGTGACCAGCACGTACAAAAAAGCTGACTATATCTTTCCTGCGGGCCCGCAGTTCAGCATAATGCTTGTTGTATCCGGCAAATACTTCGTCGCCGGCATCGCCGGAAATCGCCACGGTTGCATATTTCTTTGTTTGATTGCTGAGAATATATTGAGGCAGGCTGGAAGGGTCAGCAAAAGGCTCGTCAATATAATCCAGAACAGGAAAAAAAGCATCGAGGTAATCATTATTATCAAGATAAAAAACCGTATGATCAGTCTGGTACTTTTTAGCTACCAGTTCGGCATACCTTGTTTCATCAAAAAAATTCTTTCCCTTGTAACCGATCGAAAATGTTTTAAAATGCTTTACGTGACTGCTGGCCAGCGCCACCACTACTGAAGAGTCAATCCCTCCACTGAGAAAGGCTCCCAGAGGAACATCGCTGATCAGTCTTTTTTGAACAGCTTCATCCATCAGCCTGTACAAGGTTTCTTTGGCATCCTCATAGGAAGACGCGTTTTTATAATGCTGCGGAAGGGCGATATCATACCATTGTTTTTCCCGGACAATTCCACTTTCCGTACTGATTTCCATGTATGATCCCGGGGTAACCCTTCTTACCTTTTTCAGAATACTCTGTGGCTGGGGTATGTAAGAAAGCTGCAGGTAATGATAAAGCGCATTGTAGTTTATTTCTTTGGGTATCCCGTACGCCATAATGGCTTTTAACTCCGAAGCAAACAGAATACAATCCTCGTCCTCATATAAGTATAAAGGCTTTTTGCCAAAGCGGTCCCGTACCAAAAACAAATGATCCTCCTTTGTATCATATACGACAAACGAAAAAAATCCTTCCAGCCACGAAAGACATTCCACTCCGTGGTTTATGAAAAGGCGGAGTAAGATTTCCGTATCTGAATTTGATTTCAGTGCAGCCTGTTCTGCTGCTGTCAGCCGGTTATCTCTTAAACTCTGATAATTCAGTATCTCTCCGTTGAAAAGAATGACCCATCTTCCGGAAGGATCCCACATAGGTTGTCTTCCGCCGGTGCTGGTATCAATGATCGATAGCCGGCGATGCCCCAGCCCTACATTATTATGGGTATAGACTCCCTCGTCATCCGGTCCGCGTTTTTCCAGCGTTCGGACAGATTGTTGTAGTTTTGACATTCGTTCCCGGCCTTTATCCGACCGGGCAATGATGCCGGTTATTCCACACATTCTGTTGAGTTGGTTTTATGCAATATATTACTATTAACGATTACCTTTTATTACCGGTTTACCTGTTTGTCGTTTTTATTCTTGCTGCCTATTTCAGAAACAGGTATTACCCGCTCAAAGATCCGTTGAGAAAATATTTTATGCCCGCGTTTTCGGTAAAAATCATGGGCGCCATCTTTATTGGTATTGTTTATCAGTATTATTATAAAGGCGGCGATACCCTGAACTTCTGGAATCACTCAGCCATCATTAATTCATCACTTGGTGATTCGTTTGCCGTCTGGCTAAGACTGATCACTTCTTCAGCCGATCCCTACGATACCGATGTGTTTCCTTATACGGCGCAGATGCTCTGGTACAGCAGCCCGGCCGATTATGTAGTTCCTGCCATTGGCGCTGTCATCGGCGTATTTACATTAACCACCTACCTGCCTACCTCGGTAATTTTCGGGGCAATTTCTTTTATCGGCGTATGGAAAATGTTTGTTGTTTTCACAAAACTGTATCCGCGGCTTAAAAAACAAATGGCCATCTCCTTTCTTTTTATTCCCAGTGTTTTTTTCTGGGGATCCGGATTTTTGAAAGATACGCTTACATTCAGCTGTGTGGGATGGCTGGTACATTATTTTTATCTGATTTTCTATGAAAACAAGAATGTGGTGGTTAATAGTCTTAAAGCGCTTTTTTTTCTTTATGTCATTTTTGTAGTGAAATCATACATAGTTCTTGCCTTTTTACCGGCAGCCCTGCTGTGGGGCATGGGGCTTTTGTCGTATAAAATCAAAGATTCACGGCTTATCATTGTAGCCAGGTATTTATTATACGGATTAAGTATTGCCGCCCTGATTGCTGTAGGCGGGCAAATGCAAACCCAGATGTTTGGAGAATACAATGTGGAAAGCCTTGCCTTCAAATCGGGGGTAACCCGCGATTATTTATTGCGTGTGTCTCAGGAACAGGAAGGTTCGGCCTACAATTTGGGAGACATTGACCCCACTCTTACCGGAATGATTGAAAAAGCGCCGGCTGCTATTAATGTTACTTTGTTCCGGCCCTATCCCTGGGAGGCAAACAAGCCAATACAAATGCTCTCCGCAGCAGAGTCGCTGTTTTTTTTAATATTCACTATCGTGGCCATTGCAAGAAACAACCCGATCCGGACTTTTTTCAGGATTCTGGGAGATGAAACACTTCAGTTTTGTCTGATTTTCACAATGGTGTTTGCTTTTGCAGTTGGCATTTCAACCTATAATTTCGGATCGCTTTCAAGATATAAGATTCCCTGTATACCTTTTTATCTTGCCTTCCTTTTTATTTTATATAATCCGCCAAAAATAGAGTTACGCTTAAAGAAAGAGTTCCAGAAAAAGTCCAGAAGCACTGGTTAGACTATAATTTTTTTCTATGTGCTCTCTTCCTTTTATTCCCATTGCCGATCGCAAGGAAGCATCCCGAATCAATGTTTTTAAATACTCCTTCCATTCTGTATCGTTATTGGCTATAAATCCGCATTGCTGGTGCAACACTATTTCCGCGTTTACCCCTACGGGTGAAGCCACAGCCGGAATACCGCAGGCCAGGTATTGAATCAGTTTAAATCCGCACTTACCCTCAAACCAGGCGCCTTTCTTTAAAGGCATCACCCCGATATGCATTCTTAAAAGATCCTCCTGCTCAGTAGCCGCTTCCCAGCGCTTGAATATAAAATCAAATTTCCAGTCCGGCGGTTTATTGCTGATGATGAGAAAATCAAAATCGATTTCTTTACGCAACTCCGGAATGATATGTTCAATTTCTTCGAGGTTGTGAAGCGTTGTATGCGAGCCTGTCCACCCAATAACTATCTTTTCGATCTGCTGCTGATCCCGCAGTATAAAATGTCCGCGTTCCGTATCTACTACCGTGGGTATCCGTATCACAGCCGGGTTATACTTTCGGGCATAGTTGCATAAAAAATCATTTCCTCCTACTACTTTGTATGACCATTTGATTATGTATTTTACCTTCCATGCCGCTTTGATCCATTTTTTAAAAAAAGAAATTTTTTCTCCGCCCGGTATCCAGATAGCGTCGTCAAATTCATGAATGATTTTTTTTTGAAAAACCCTTGCCAACAGCCATTCAAATACCGGTGGACCGATAGGCGCCGCTTCTCGGTGCAAAAAAATAAAATCCGCTTTTTTTGATCTGAACAGATGACCCGTTCTACGGAAAAAACCTTTTATCGTTCCCCAGGCTTTTTGAAGCGTATTTCCCTTTTTATACAAAATATCCCAGGCCTGCTGATCCAGGAATGAAAGCATTTCATACCTGTATCCTTCCTTTTCAAGCAACGGGAGAAAAAGTTCTACCCTGAACCGCTGTGAAGGAGCTACCTTTTGCGGATAGGGCACCCAAAAATGAATAAGCGGCTTAACCGGCTGCATAAATAGCTGGATAAATTTTCTCGGGAATCGTAAAAGAACGGTATTGCATCGCCACAGAAACTATTTTTTTTCGGAGTTGTTCTTTATTTTCCGATAAAAGCAAATCAAGTTTACGAACTGCTTCCTTAAATAATTCTTTTTGCCTTAAATCAACAACCACTCCTATATTTTCCTGTGCAATGATTTCTGAATCGTCGGAAATACCGGGAGTAATCACTACGGGAAGCCCCATTGCCCAGTATTCTCCGTCTTTTATGGGGGTGCAGTATTTTTTGGTAGGCACTGGCTTAACGGGTGTCAGTCCGAAATCGGCCAGCGACATGTATGCCGGCACTTCGGGGTGAGAAACAAAGCGGCTGGTGAGTACATGCACCGGCACCCCTGCCGATTTCATCCGCATTTCCAGTTCTTCCCGCTTTGTGCTGGTAAGCATCAGCATGCTGAATTTCTCGCCCCAGTGATCGTAGCAGAACCGGATGAAATCAAAAACCTCACTTTCGTGATATATACCACCCAGCTTACCTGCGTAAATGCCAACAATTTTATTTTCGAGGCCAAGCTCTTTCAGCAGGCGGGGGTCTTTGGGCCGCGGATAAAAGTTTTTAAAATCTACACAGGCTCCTTTCACAAACATTTTTCCGGAAATATCCGTATTGTATTTTTTCAAAGCATATTCTTTCATGCCGGCAGCTGCTGCAATAATGTACGTTGCTCTCTTTGCCTGCCACCGCTCGAGCCGGAAAAGAACCCTGTAAGCAAATCCTGTTTTTTTCCATGTGCCGTTTTCCACCATCGCTTCTGCATGAGGCTCAAAACTGTCAATTACCAATGGCCGGCCTGTAGCCTTGCTTAGTAAAAAGCCAATGGCCCCGGCCGGTGTACAAATAGCGTGAATCACATCCGCTTTTTTTCTTTTAATCAGTCTTAGCAACGAAATAAACTGCCCGGCAAAAGATATTAATTTCCGGATACCGTACCGCTTGTAAGAAAGCGTATAAAGTTCCATATTCTTTTCAGCCCATTCCGCATTGATTTTTTTCTTTTCTTCTTCCGTCAAAGCCATATGAGGCTGCTCGGCCGTTATCACTATTATACTTGATGAAGGGGGCAGTATTCTTCTTATGATCTCCACATAGGGTAATGTGTAGGTCTGAATCAAAGGATCTTTAAAGCTCCACTGTGTCAGAACCAGCAGGTTGTTTTTGATTTTCATTTCAGCTTTTTGATCAGTTTCCTTCCCAGTATGGACTTGATCAGCAGAAGAATAAATTTTTTATTAATACCGCCAAGCCGCATGGCCAGCCATGTTTCTTTTATTGCTTCCCTTCGCCTGCCATCAAGATACTGATGAATACCACAGAAATAATGCGACCAGGCGTCCAAAGTTTTCAACTGACTATTGGACAACTGCAGGTTTTGCTTTGCCCAGCCGGCAGCTTTTTGTCTTGCCGCTATTACCTTCTGGTTATTTACCATAGACCGTTCATCGTGCTCCCGCATACTCAGGCACACTTCATCTTTTATAAATACCTTGTTTCTTTCCGTATTGGCAAGAATAAAAAGCCAGTCCTCCATCGATGCAAGCTCTCTGTCGGGTGGAAATAATTTATACGATTTATCCGTAATTCGGATGCAATAATTACAGGCCAGGATATTTCCTTTAAGAAAGAAATCCCTGTCGTACCAGCCTTCTTTTAACGACTGAACCGGCGCCGGCACCTCTTTGCCTGCCGGTAAAAGAAAATTATACTTGCAGGCCAGCAGAAAAATACCGGGTGTTTTATGAATAACGTCAAGCAGGGTTTGCAGATAATGGGGTTTCATCAAATCGTCCGAATCAAAAAAAACAGCAAACCGTCCTTTTGCCTGACGCAGTCCGAAATTCCGGGCGGCTCCTCTCTCTTCATTTGTTTTTTTGTAGTAATGCAATCTGGGTTCTGCAGAAAAAAAATGACGAATAACTTCTTCCGTATTATCCGTACTTCCGTCGTCGACAATGATAATTTCAAAATCCGAAACCGTTTGTTTTAATACAGACTGAACGGTTTCGGTAATGAAACCGGCACGGTTGTACGTGGGTATGATAACGGAAAAAAAAATCACTTGAGTAATTCGGAATAAACTTTCAGATGCAGCCGGGTTTTTTCCTCTACACTAAACTGATAAGCATCTTGTTTGGCCTGCTGCGCCAGTTGTTTTGCCTGATCAGGGTTGTTTTTCATCCACAGGATAGCTTCTGCAATAGCAGCTGCATTTTTGAAAGGAACCACATAGGCGTTATGCATATGCTTTGCCGACTGCCACGCATATCCGGATAAAGTAAGCACCTGCGGTCTTGCCGCCATCATGCCTTCAATGATTGTAATACCTCCGGTTTCTACATATTCATCAACAGGTACGTGCAGGTGAACATCGAATAACTGATACAGGGCAGAGCTATCGTTTACAAATCCGGCATATTTTATTTTATCCTGAAGGCCAAGCTGTGCAATTTTTCTCATCGCTTCTTCATAATACGATCCTTTGCTGCCAAATACATAAAATTTTATTTCGGGATGCTCCTTCAGCATAGCAGCCGCTTCAATAATATATTCGTGCCCCTTCCAGAATTCAAACCGCGACACCACCCCAATTACAAATTCTTTTTCTGTATCAATTTTCAGTTCATCATTAACTGTCTGTACTCGTTCAGCCGTTACTTCATAATCGGATGATTTTACTCCATGATAAATCACACGCAGTTTGCTTTTATCGAAATCCCAGTTTTTTCTCAGGTAATCAGCCGCTATCTCAGAAGTAGCAATGATCCGCTGCGAAGAACGGAAAGTGAAATTATCCAGCCTTTCCTGTTTTTTATTTTTAAAATCATGCGCCCAGCTTACATTCTCGCAGGTGGTTACCCTGTTTTTTATTCCGGCAGCTTTGGCCGCCAGCTGGCCTGCAAGGTTTCCGAACGGCAGAGAAGTGTGTACCAGATTCACGCTGTGCTTTTTTATCAGTCTTTTTACCTTCAGCACATTTGCAAGATGAGAGAGCTTTCCGGTATGCGGCAATCTATACACCGGCACGCCTAGGCGCATTAAATCATCAAACAAAAAAAGTTCCGGGTCATTGCTGCTGTCGATTATAACATATACCTGCTGCACTCCCTGCTTCTTCAGTTCTTCGGCATACCAGAGCCACTGCAATGACTTTTTTATATGTGATAAACAAAAAAGAATGGTCAATCTGCCCCCTTTATTTTTCTAATTAACAGTAACATGAAAGCCGGCCACTTCAACCGGCTGCGTATATGCGGCACCAATTTCTCATTATCCAGCCATGGTTCCGGGTAATGATCTTTGAGATAATGTGCTATTTTTTTTGCGGCTTTGATATTTCCGCCGGCATACAATGCTCTTAGCTGGTAACACAAGTGATAGAACAGCGTTTTCTTTCTGTCTGTATTACCGGGCAGCGAAAAAGTGAACCCATACGGATGGAAATAATTCATTGCTTCGCGAAACGGCGACACAGCACACAGTTGTTCATACTCTTTTTCCCAGCCGGCATTGCGGCAAAAATTCACAAACGTTTTGCACCAGTCAATAATGAATTCGTTTTGCCGGGTTACCGATTTGCTGTCATCGTGCAAACGATAGCGGGCCAGCACATCGTTTACCGGATAAAACCGACAGACAAGAGCCATTCTGCAAAAAAGATCATGATCCATTCCGTAATGCAGATCTTCCGACACCCTTCCGCCGGCCCGGTCGTAATATTTTTTTTTAAAAAATGCTGAGGGTTGCGAAAAGGCCATTCCTGAAATATATCTTTCCAGAGAGGGAGCCAGATAACCAAAATCCGTTGTAACATCTTTATTTTCTTTGAATACAACCACCCCTCCGTGTATCAATCCGGCTTCATCGGGCAATGAAGAAAAATGATCTGCCACTTTGTGCAGGCTGCCGGGCATCAGCAGATCATCGCTGCAAAGCCAGGTGATGATTTCACCGGTGGCCCTGCGAAACCCTTTGTTTATCGCATCACTCTGGCCTTTATCTTTTTCACTGACCCAGTAGCTAATGTGTTTTTCGTATTTTTTAATTATATCGGTTGAGTTATCCGTACTGCCGCCGTCAATAACGATCAGTTCGAGGGCAGGGTATTTCTGATCAATTACCGACCGCAATGTTTCTTCAAGATACCGGCCCTGGTTATAAGATGGAATGATAATGGAAATTTTCATGACAGGAACTTATTCCCAGTTGTGCGACTGACGAAAACGTCCATTCTCTTTCACAAATACCAGGTCTTTCTGCCCCAACGCATAATCCAGCGGACGATTAATGCCGCCGATAATATCATAAACCACAAACCCCTTTCTTTTCATATAATACACTACATCATAAAAGTCGGGGCAATCTTTAAGAAATTTAAAAAAGGAAACCTCAAGAATAATTACTTCTATACTTTGTAAAAAATCGCCGGCCCCTTCCAGAACCTCCAGTTCATATCCCTGTACATCAACCTTGAGAATGATGTTTTGAAAATTTAAAAATTTTTCCTGTGCCAGATCCCTAAGCCTGATCACGTTTATTTTTCTTGCTTCGGGCGGATGACCGCCGGGGCCGGTATTTAACAGCAGGCTGCTTCCCACTTTATCGCTTTTCACCTGTATACTCATTTCTCCCTCTTGTTTTCCCATGGCGGCAATAATATAATCTCCTTTGTATTTCCGTTTTAATGCCTCGAGCGAATCTTTGAATTCAGCCAGCGGCTCCACCCAGAAAAATTCAGTTTTGGAAAAACAGGTCTGAAGCGGAGGGGTTCCGTCGGCTGCACCAATATCAATTACAAGATCAGGATAGAATCCGGTGGATTTAATCTGTTCCATCGATTCTTCCATCGTTTGGCGGATCGTAAAAATGTCTTTATATCTTTTGTTTCTAACCTCATAGCCAAGCGAGCCCAAAAGTGATTTAAGAATTTTTTTCATAACAGGAATGTCGGTTTATGGCTGCTTTCCAAAAATCGTTTTTATTAGTTTCAGGTTTTTGTCTCTTGCTGATTTATCCTCCCATACCTGTTTTGCATATCCTTTATTGTATGCCTTCCGGAAAGCGATACCTCTTTTTTTTTGTTTATCCGAAATAAAGAACGAGTGCAGGCTCAGTTGAAACTGTTTCTTTATGGATGCCCCCCATTCGTACCACCAGGGCTTCAGCACAAAACCCGGGTACAACAGTACCCGGTAACAGTTCAGCCGGGCATATGATTTTCCAAAACCTGCTGCCATCTGCAGGAGATAAGAAAACTGCATGCGGGCCTGTGGCATGAAATGCTGTAGTGTAAGGTCATCGCGATAAAAAAGCTTATATCCCAGCAGCCGGAACGCATAGCAAAGTTCTGAATCTTCGCCGGCAGATATATTTTTTCCCTGCCGGCCCACGGTCAGATTTTGAAAGCCTCTTTGTTGCAGTTCGATCCATAATGATTTTCTGAAACTGAGCCCTGCGCCCCACAAAAAACCTTTATATTCATCAATAAAACCGCTTTTATCCATTTGTTTGCCGACGGCAAAATTATTTTCAAACTCAGCAAACCATTCGGGGGCTTCCTTTTCAAAAACAGCATTACTGCTGCCGCCGCAGGCCCCGATGGTTTCGTCCGATGAAAAAACTTCAACCAGTTTTTCCACCCAGTACCTTTCTACATAATTATCGTCATCAATAAATGATACAATTTCAAAAGCGGCTTCATTCAATCCGCATTTCCGGGCAAACATTAATCCGGGTTCAGGCTCTTTGACTACTTTAAACAGCGTAACCGGATTTTTCTGCCACACCTCAGCCGCAACTTTTGAAGTGTCATCAGAAGAAGCATTGTCAACAACAATCACTTCCCATAGCGGTTTACTGTCCGAAAACTGCTGGCACTGCAGCGCCTCCAGCACCGGTGTAATACGCCGGGCTGCATTGTAACAACAAATAATGATGGAAACACCATCAGGCTTCATGAGCAAACCGTATTTACCAGGTGGCGTGAATATCTACCCAGAAACCGTAATCTTTTTTATTAGGAAGGTTGTGAAAAAGATCGTGGTAGAAGCGATAAATCTCTTTTACTTTTTCCCGGTTGTGCCATTGGCCACCCAACTGATCACCAAAATTTCCGGATGTACCTTGTTTGAACTGCCTGCTATACGGCGGAACGGCTTTTTTATCAAGCCGGAAAATAACAGACCTGCCGCCCAGTTTGCGAAATGCCTTCATGAAAAAAGAATTCCACTGCCGCAGGCGATAGGCCCAGAGCCACCGTACAAAATATTTATTCGGCGGTATATCAAGATGCGCCAGGTTGTACTGGAAAATAAGCTTGAATTTTGTAAATCCTTTTTCCGCAAGATCATCAATCAGGCCAATGCTGTTGGCTTCTACAGAAATAAACTTTGGCAGGTCATTTTTATTCAGCCCTTCGATGCAGAGATAATCGTGTCCTTCGATATCCACTTTCAGGTAATAAGGTATTCCCTGTGTATGAATAATATTTGCAAACGGCAGGGCTTTTATTTTTATAGCATGCCAGGGCAGGCCATCCCGGCTGGTGATAGAAAGATCGAACGAATTCCACTCCGGTTTTACCTCATTGATATAAAATTCGAATTCACCCTCTTCTTTAGCCACACCTACATTCAGTATCTTCAATTGCCCTGCTGCTACAAACTGGCTGAAGCGTTTCAGCCCTTTTTCAGCCTGTTCCGGGTCGGCCTCGATAGCCACCACGCGGTAGCCCCGGCTCAAATAATAAGCCGTATCGTCGCCATTGTGCATGCCTACATCATAAATCAGTTTTTCTTCGAACATAAATCAGGCGGGGCTTTGACCACCAATAATTTTTTTTATAACACGAAAATAAAATCCGCCATACGAGCCGTGCCGAAGTAAGATGAAGGCAAATAGCAGACGACGGAATAAACCATACCGCGAAGACCACAGCGCTTCTTCAAAAAAACTTTTCATTACAATTTTCAGGAATACATTCGTCTTCGCCGACTTCTGCGCCAGTTTTTTTATTGCCTTCTTTCCGGGCCATTCACCATAATAAAAACGACAATAGCGCTGTATCTCATCCGTATTAAAGGAGGGATCAATCCAGCGAAGATATTTGCCGATCAGCACTTCGGTATTTGCTTTCAACACGGGGCTGTTCAGCGGCAGCACATCCCTGTTTCTGAGGATGGTTTGTCTGAAAAAACAATGCGGTTCATTACCTTCAAAATTTTTATCGGAACAGATGCGGAATCTTTCGCCGCTGGTACGCAGGATGTGCAACCGCATTCCTTCCAGTTCGGCATGCTTTACCTTGTAATGATCCAGATAAGTTTTCAGAAGGAGTTCAGGAATAAGTTCGCGGTAGCCACATGACTCGTACACAGAAAGTGCTTCACTGAACCTTTCGTAAAAACGGAAATACTCATTCATTCCTTTTGGCGGCCCAAGGGCAAAAATATCAGCACAGGCGCCGGCCAGTTCGTAAGGATTGGTATTGGGCACAAAAACACACTGCTCATCCACAGCGCAGCCGATCATTTCATCAAAAGCAGAGGCAATCTCAAAACCCAGATCATAACGTGTTTTGATGACAAGGTTGTAAGAAATATTATTTTCTTTCTGATATTCTTCCATCAGCCCCAAGCCGCTGTATTGCGAATACAACATGGACAGCAGGCCGGAAACCGGAATGATTGATTTGATGTTGACAGGCGGCTCTTCAAATTTCTTCGATGGCTCAATACGAAACCTTACCGGCTGGTAAAGCCGGATGAGCTCATCGGCATTTACATTGGGAGGCGGCGGTGTATCGGCGGCATGATCTTTCCACCAGGATGCTGTCACGGATTCTTCAACATCCCAGGTATGACAAAACACATCCACATCGGCATGCTGAGACAAAACCGATCGGAGCTGCTGGAACGAAGAATGGGTGTTTCTGAAACTGCGCAGGTGGCCGGAAAAAACGATGGCAATTCTCATGACTGAAGGCACCCGTTAGCTGTGAATTGCTTTTTGGCTAAGGTAAGAAAGGAAAAGATGGAGGTCTTCGGGTGTGCCCAGCCCATGCATAGAGGTAAAAGGAATATCATAGATACCGACCCGGTGCCCGTTTTTTATCGACCAGTTGTATACCGGACAGGTATAAAATTCATTATTCACCCGGTCGTTGTGTACAATCATATCGATAGCGGCATCTACAAAATTTTTTCCTTTACTGAAATAATAAATGCCTACTGTGGCCTTATCCGAAATGGGAACTTTTTCTTTTACCTCTGCTACCTCACCGGCCTCATTTATTCTGGCGAAAGACCATTTAGGATTCTTTTCCGGATCGGTAAAGGTGAGTATCGATCCGTCCAGTTTTCTTTTTTCCGCATCGTTCAGCATATCCGAAAAACGAAAATCAACCCACTGATCGGAATTGGCAATTACAAGCGGCATATCATTATTAATAAATGCACGGGCAAACAAAACCGTACAGGCGGTTCCTTCTGTAAGCTGATTGACGGCTATGAATTGCAGCGGGAAATCGTTTTGAAGCGAGCCGGCAATTTCCCGTTCGGCATCAAGATGCTCCTGCCGGGCAATCAGCATAAACCGGGCGCCGGGTACCTGCAGGTTTTCGATCACCCATCGGATCATCGGCTTTCCGTTTACATCAATAAAGGGTTTGGGTTTTTTATACCCGGCTTTTTTAAACCGGCTGCCTTCTCCGGCCATAGGTATTACAATATTCAATCTGGAACTCATCAGGTATATTAATTATTCTTCTGAAAGAAATTTATCATTGGCTACCGAAGGAATCTTCAGCACGGTGGTAATGGCTTCATCGCTTAATACAAAAAAATCCGTAGCTTCTCCGGGATCGATGCGGATAATATCGCCGGCACCATACCGCTGTTTATTCATTTCCACTTCACCACTGACAATAACGGTATACTCTGTGGCTATTTTATGAAAATGCTTTTTTTCGTAATCACCTTTTTTATATCGCTTCACGGCCACTTCAAAATCCCTTGTCTTAAAAAGTGCGGGATCAAAGTTGCCGGCGAACCAGCCCCCCTTCATATCATTTAGCCGAAAAATTTCCACCCGTAATTATTTAGAAATATAATGCTCAAATTCTTTAATCTTCTGGGGAGAATAAAAGGAATGATAATGCTCATTGGGTATACTGAAGGCGCCCACTTTTTTATTATTCAGGATAAGTTCATTAATAGTGGAAGAAACAAAAAAGACGCCGTTGGTATTGGTGTTTTTCTTTATCACCTCAAAGCCGCCCCTGATGAAGTCTCCGGCTTTTTTAAAATAATACACCCCGGCAATGGCTTTCTTGCTGATGGGCCTTTTTTCAGCAGTTTCCACTACCTGTTCTCCCTCCATGCGGGCATAAGACCATTTGGGATGAACGGATTCAAAAGTGATAACTCCTCCATCCAGTCCTTTTTCTATAAACGATCTTACGGCTGCCGAAATATCTTTTTCAATGATCTGATCGCCGTTGCTGATCAGCAGGGGTTGTTCATGGTCCAGTTCATCAATTGCCATCAGGCAGCTGCACACCGCGCCTTTGGTTTCTTCTTTCAATCTTATTACAGAAGCTTTTCCTTCGGTAAGGATAGACACCGTCTGATCAAGATGAAACCGTACACAATCTTCTTCACGAAGAATGAAAATAAATTTTTTGTTGTCAACGTCAATATCGCTGAGGTTCTCAAACACCCATTGAATCATCGGCTTGCCTTCAATCTCTACCAGCGGTTTGGGAAACTGGTACTCCGAGTGATCTGTAAAAAAAGCATTGCCGCCGGCCAGCGGCACTAATATTTGCAGCATATTAATTCTGTTCAATTTCTCTGATACGGCTGGTTACCGACTGATAATGCACATCATTCACCCCATGCACTTTCATCAGGCGGGCTCCGGAAGCAATCGCGGCTTTAATTCCATTTTCATTATCCTCCACCACAAGGCATTCCTCGGGTTTTAATCCAAGCCGGGCAATTGCAGTATTGTACATTTCAGGATCCGGTTTTCCTTTTTTCACATCCTGGTTCGAAAGGTAAAATTCAAAATATTCAATAATCCCTGCCCTGGTAAGCATGGTTGTGATGGTATCCTTTATTGAATTTGAGCAAACCACCAGCCGGTAGCCTTCATTCTTTAAACGGGCCAAAGCGTATTGATGATGAAATACGGGGCGGCATTTCATAATTACTTCTTCGATGGTGTATTGCTGTTTCAGTTCGTTGATAAAACCATGCAGCCCTTCGGGAAACCCTTTTTCCATTGTAAGCATTTTAAGCTTTTCCCGGGTGGGTAATCCATCATAAGTAACCAGGTGATCAAACCGGCTGATGGCCATTCCGAACAAACCGAGGGCTTTGTTCAGTGCTTCGTAATGCCAGTCCCGGGCATCAATCAGCACGCCGTCCATATCAAAGATTACGGCTTTAATCTTAGGATTCATGTATTGAAAAAATTTTGGGCTTCCATGGGAAAATCGGTGCAAAGCATCAGATCATTTATGCCAAATTTATCTATAATATTTTTATAATGCTCCCACTCTTTCCTGTAATTTCTCTTGTGCAATTCGGGGGAAACAATACAAATCTTCTTCGCCTGCCGGTAATGGCCCAGAATAACCTCTTCGGTTATCCAGTGGTCATCAAACTCATCCAGCCATACACCTGCCGCCGAATCGTAAAGGTAAGGATGAGGTTCATATTCACTCTGGCGGGTAAAAAATGAAAGCCCTTTTTTCTGGTATCCCAGCGCATCCGGCATTGACATGTCAAAGAAAAAATAGTTATCAACTTCCTTTTCCTTTAACAAATCAGCCATTGCATGTTGCAAGCCGTCGGCTTTAATATTCAGTGCCAGCGGAAGCGGGCGGTTGTAGCTTTTATAAATATCCAGAAAATCGCTTACAGACTGTTCGTCACCCCGGGGCATATCATGTGCTATGCAAAGCCTGCCCGCCACATCGCGAATATCTGTTTCTACACCAAAACCTGATGAAAAAGAACGTTCAAATGCAATGCGCAAATTTTTTTCACCGGGCTCTGTCCAGTATCCCCTGTGTGCAAGAATAATCATGAATTGAATTTTTCTGCCGACCAGGCCGGGCGGAATATGCTCTTGGATCCTTTTATATTGGTCAGGTATTTTCTCCCGATGCCCGCTATGTTTTCTACCGAAAACTCAAGATCACATTCATTATTGATAATCCGTTTCTGGTTATGGATCCCTACATCAAACTGGATGCGGTAATTGCCGGCAGCCAGCGTGTTGGCCGGAATCACAAACCTTTTTCTGAAAGCACCCGCCGGATGTGTTTTTATTTCAAGGTCGGGGTCAGCATCATCAAACAGACAATAGGCCAATTGGTAATCAAACTGCGACCAAAGAGTAAAACCCAGTATCAACCCATACACCGGTTTCAGAATTTCTCCTTCCAGTTCGATGACAATGTCTTTATGAGAAAAAAATCCAAATTCTTCATTCATGCACCAGGCCTTTGCTTTTGTAACCAGAACATGTTCGTCACCGGCATTTCCGCGCCATTCATTCATATTGGTTTCAGCACCTTCTCTGCTGTAAGTGGCCAGCACTTCTTCAATTGAGCCCTGTTGCTGTATTTTTCCGTTTTTTAAATAAATTCCTTTTGAACAAAGACTGGACAGCGCCATCAGGTTATGACTGACAAACAAAACCGTTCTGCCTTCATTGGAACTTACATCTTTCATCTTGCCCAAACATTTTTTCTGAAACTCAGCATCACCTACAGCCAGCACTTCATCCACTATCAGTATTTCGGGCTCAAGATGTGCCGCTACCGAAAAAGCCAGCCGCACATACATGCCGCTGCTGTACCGCTTAACCGGTGTGTCGAGAAATTTTTCTACCCCGGAAAAATCCACAATCTCATCAAACTTTCTTTTGATTTCGGCGCGGGTCATCCCCATAATGGCGCCATTGAGGTAAATATTTTCACGGCCGGTAAGTTCGGGATGAAAACCCGTGCCTACTTCGAGAAGACTGGCTACCCGGCCATTGATATAAACTTTTCCTGTGGCAGGTTCGGTTATACGGCTCAGGATCTTGAGTAAAGTACTTTTTCCGGCTCCGTTTTTTCCCACGATACCGACCCGCTCACCTCTCTTAACCTCGAAGTTCAGGTCTTTCAACGCCCAAAACTCTTCCATTTCATCGCCTTCCACTACCTGTTGGCCGGAAAATAACTTGCCTGTTTTGGAAAAAACTGTTTTTACACCCTGCACCATCTGCTCGCGAAACGTTTTGTATGCTCCCTTTCCCTGATGGCCGATAATGTATTTTTTTCCCAGTCCTTCTGCCTTTATAACTGTTTCGCTCATAAATCAACGATAATTCCTGCTGCTACCGGGTCGGTGCAAACAAGGTAGTTAAAACATTTTCTTTTGCTGATGATATCGGTTTTTATAATCTGGTTAGTGTCATCATCAATATAAAAAAAATGATACCCCAGGCCGGCGAGTTTTGCATTCACTTTTTCCGCCACTTCCTCCGTCAGTATTTCAATCAGCAGCGAGGGTGTGAACTGACGGAGGTAATCGCCCATGCCATCCAGCACCTGCGGCTCATGCGTTTCTACATCTATCTTCATCAGATCAATACCGGAAATAACACGCTGTTGTATAAATGTGCTCATCCGTACTGTTTCAATCTCTTCATTAAGATCTTCGCCCCTGCCTGAAAGATTTTTATTGACCGTTACAGAAAGAATATGTTCTTCATGGGTGTCAAATATTTTTGCTGTGCCATCGTAATCAGAAGCCGCCTTTTCTATACAAACAACATCGTATGTATTCAGGCGCATATTATTTTTCAACCGCTCATATACCCTGTGCACAGGCTCGAAAGCATATACTGCGGCAGCGGGGTTGATGGATTTGGCCACCAATGAATAAATTCCTGTATTGGCCCCCACATCGAAAATGACACGGGCCCGCCGGCAAAGATGAGTCCATACCTGCATCGATTTTTTTTCCCACCCCCCGTACAGTCCTTTCCAGAAAAGTTCATTTTCGATAATTTGTCCGAAATGATAAATCCGAAACGAATTTTTTGCGTCAACCTTTACAGTAAACACTCCGTGAAAAGTAAGATGCTTGCAAATGTTTTCAGGCGGAATGCCAAAAAGTTTTATGAATGAAAACAGTTGTTTTTTGAAAGGTAAATGCTTGTATGCTTTTTTAAACAGATTTTTCACCTTTAGCCGGTATCATCAGATCAGATCAGCAAAACTTCTTTCCATTTTCCGAAATGTACGGATGCCTATAAAAACAAGAAAAAGAGTTACTGCCAGCGAAATTAATACACCATTCCAGTCGTGTGGCAGTCGGTCGCCGAAAATACACCAGCGAAAACCATCGATAACACCAGCCATCGGATTGAGATAATAGAGGCTTCTCAACCTGTCGGGCACATAATCAATTGTATACCCCACAGGAGAAATAAAAAAGCCGATTTGTACCAGGAAAGGAACAACATGCTTGAAATCGCGGTATTTCAGATTTAGTGCCGTAAGCCATAACCCGGCGCCAAAACTGGCAGCAAATGCCATCAGGATAAAGACAGGAAGAAAAAGCACATTCCATGACGGTACAAACTGGTAGTAAAACATCAGCAATACCATCAGTAGGAATGAAATAAAGAAATCAACCAGACTGGTTATTACCGATGCGGCCGGAATGATCATGCGGGGAAAATAAACTTTTGAAATCAGCCGCTCGTTTCCGATCAGGCTGTTGCTGGCTTCGGTGAGGCCGGCAGAAAAAAACTGCCATGGCAGCAATCCGGCAAAAACAATTAATGAGTACTTTAATCCTTCAGGAGGAGTCATTTTTGCCAGCCGCCCGAAGATGAATGTGAAAATAATCATTGTCAGCAGCGGCCGTAACACACTCCACAAAATGCCGATCACGGTTTGCTTATACCGAACTTTCAGATCGCGCCAGCTCAGGATATAAAACAATTCGCGGTAGCGCCACAAATCTTTCCAGTAATTCTTTTCCGAGCGGCCGGGCTCTATATATATTTCAAAAGACATGAATCTTGCTAAACATTAACGGAAAGAAATTTTTCTCTGTACACTTCCGCTATTCCCTCTTTCAATGTGTACCGGGGCCTCCAGCCCCATGCTGTCAATTTCGACACATCCATCAGTTTTCTTGGGGTGCCGTCGGGTTTTGATTTGTCCCAGGTTATTTTTCCTGTATATCCGGTTATCTCTTTTATCATCTCCGCCAGTTCTTTTATAGAAAGATCGGTACCGGATCCGATATTGATAAGACCGGGTTCGTTGTAATTTTTCATCAGGAACACGCAGGCATCGGCCATATCATCGGCGTGCAAAAATTCCCTGCGGGGCGTTCCTGTACCCCACACCACTACCTCGGGCTGGTTATTGATTTTTGCTTCATGAAACTTGCGCAACAGCGCAGGTAATACATGTGAAGTATTCAGATCATAATTATCGTTGGGCCCATACAGATTGGTGGGCATTACAGATATAAAATTGCAACCGTACTGACTTCGGTAGGCATCGCACATCTTAATGCCGGCAATCTTGGCAACGGCATAGGGTTCATTGGTAGGCTCCAAAGGCCCCGTAAGTAAATATTCCTCTTTCAGCGGCTGGGGCGCCAGCTTCGGATAGATACAGGAAGAGCCCAGAAACAATAATTTTTTCACCCCGTTTTTCCAGGCAAAATGAATTACGTTGTTCTGAATTTCCAGATTGTCGTATAAAAATTCTGCCCGGTAGGTATTGTTGGCATGAATGCCACCTACTTTGGCTGCAGCCAAAAAAACATATTCCGGTTTTTCTGTTGAAAAAAAATCTGCAACGGCCTGCTGACTTTTCAGATCAAGCTCTGAAGAAGTTTTCAAAATGAAATTATCAAATCCTTCTTTCTTTAGCCGGCGAAGGATGGCACTGCCCACCATTCCACGATGACCGGCAATATATATCTTACTGTTCAGATTCATAGTGCTGATATTTTATATTCCCCGTCTTCTTCCGGCCCGTCATTCATTTTGCGGCAGTACATGAAATCCTGCTTCCTGCAGTGTTTTGTGCTTGCGGAAAAATTCCAGGTCGTGCGCCACCATTTCGGCCACCATTTCCCGGAGAGAATATTTGGGTTCCCATCCGAGTTTTTTTCTTGCCTTGGAAGGATCACCAATCAGCAGATCCACTTCGGTGGGGCGAAAATAGGCAGGGTCAACCGCCACGATCTCCTGGCCCGGCCTGAAGTAATATTCTTCTGAGCAGGATTTAACCACACCTGCTTCGTTCTTACCTTTTCCTCTGAATTCAATTTCGACTTTCAGCTCTTCAAAAGTCATTTTGATGAAATCTCTCACTTTAGTAGTAATTCCCGTGGCAATTACATAATCATCCGGTTCATCCTGCTGCAGCATAAGCCACATTGCCTGTACATAGTCTTTGGCATGCCCCCAGTCGCGGCTGGCATCCAGGTTGCCGACAAAAAGTTTTTGACTTAATCCCAGGGCAAGTTGTGCGGCGCCTCTTGTAATCTTTCTGGTTACAAAAGTTTCTCCGCGCAGCGGGCTTTCATGATTAAAGAGTATACCATTGCAGGCAAACATATTGTACGCCTCCCGGTAATTAACCGTTATCCAGAAGCCGTAAAGCTTGGCAACGCCGTAAGGAGACCGAGGATAAAAAGGCGTCTTTTCTGTTTGCGGCACTTCCTGTACCAGTCCGTAAAGTTCGGAGGTGGATGCCTGGTATATTTTGGTTTTGTCAACAAGGTTCAGCAGGCGAACTGCCTCCAGTATACGCAGGGTACCGATGCCATCGGTATTGGCTGTGTACTCAGGTGTGTCGAAGCTTACTTTTACATGACTCATGGCGCCCAGATTGTATATTTCATCGGGCTGTACTTCCTGAATGATGCGAATCAGGTTGGTACTGTCGGTAAGATCGCCGTAATGAAGTATAAAATTCCGGTTTGTTACATGCGGATCCTGATACAAATGATCAATCCTGTCGGTGTTAAAAAGAGATGCTCTTCTTTTAATACCGTGTACCACATATCCTTTAGCCAGTAATAGTTCTGACAGGTATGCGCCGTCCTGTCCTGTAACGCCGGTGATTAACGCTTTTTTTCCCATAATCGATTTTATATAGTTGCCTCTTCCATCAACCCCTTTCTTACTTGAATTATTTTTGTTAACCCTTCTTCCAGAGAAGTGAAAGGCCTGTTTAGCAAACGTTTCATTTTTTCAATATCGGGCTGGCGGCGGGTCATGTCGCCTTCGGCCAGCGGATCAAGATGAATGATTTTAGAACGGGAGCCTGTTAACTTTTTTATCGTTCTAGCCAATTCCAATACGGATATTTCCTGATCGTTGCCTATATTGACCACATCGTTCACAAACTTATTTTCGAGAAGACAATTGGTAGTAGCTTCCAGGTTATCGTCAATAAAACAGAATGTACGGGTCTGTTGCCCGTCGCCGTAAATGGTAATAGGTTCATCTTTCAGCGCTGCGTCAATGAACCTGGATACCACGAAATCGTGACTTTGTTTGGGGCCATAGGTATTAAAAAAACGGAAGATGGTGTATTCAAGCCCGTATTCCTGGTAATAAGAACGGCAAAAAGATTCGCCGGCGTTTTTTACCACTGCATAAGGCAAGCGGGAATTAAGCGGCGTTGTGTGTTCGTGCTGCGGCAGATGAACGGGCTCGCCGTATACCTCGGAAGAAGAGGCATAAAAAACTCTTTTGACTCCGGTATTTTTACAAAGGGTAAGAATGTTTCGGATACCCATCAGGTCGTCGAGCACCATCACGGGGTTTTCCAGTGTACGTTTCACTCCTACCACAGCAGCGTAATGAAACACATAATCAAAACCGAAGGCATGAAAGACAGATGAAATATCATTAAAGTCATTGGCATCAACCTTAATGAAACGGCACCTTTCCGACTGGGGAATATTACTTTGCTTGCCGGTAAGATAATTATCCACGATTACTACCCGGGCATTTGTTTTGTTTACCAGAAATCCGGCCAGGGAACTTCCTATAAAACCGGCTCCGCCTGTTACAAGTATCTTCATAATTTATATTGGTTCATAATTGTTCGGCAAGTTTAACCAGGTATTCGCCATACCCGCTTTTTTTCAATGGTTCGGCTATTGTCATCAGCTGATCTTTGCTGATAAATCCTTTCCGATAGGCTACTTCTTCAATACATCCTATTTTGGTGCCTTGTCTTTTTTCGATCACCCGTACAAACTCGCTGGCATCATTGAGCGAATCGAAAGTACCCGTATCGAGCCAGGCTGTGCCCCTGTCCATAATAGCCACTTTCAGCTTTCCGTTTTTCAGATATATCTTGTTGATGTCTGTAATTTCATACTCTCCCCGTGCAGAAGGTTTTAAAGACTTTGCAATTTCAATTACCGTGTTATCATAAAAATATAACCCGGGTACTGCAAAGTTCGATTTTGGTTTGGCCGGTTTTTCTTCGATGGATAATGCCATAAAATTTTTGTCAAATTCAACCACACCATACCGCTGCGGATCAGAAACGTGATAGGCAAAAACGCAACCCCCTTCAATATCCGTCAGCGCCGGTAATTGCCTGGGTAACCCCGACCAGTAAAAAATATTATCGCCAAGTATAAGAGCTACCTTCTCCTTTCCGATAAATGATTCTCCGATCACGAAAGCCTGAGCCAGTCCGTTGGGAAAAGGCTGCACCGCGTAGTCAAATCTACAACCTACCTGGCTGCCATCGCCCAACAGTCGTTTAAATTGTTCTTTGTCTTCGGGTGTGGTAATAATAAGAATGTCTCTGATACCCGCCAGCATCAGTACCGACAAGGGGTAATATATCATCGGCTTATCATATACAGGCATCAGTTGTTTGGATATCGCTTTTGTTATCGGATACAACCGCGTGCCAGAACCACCCGCCAGAATAATTCCTTTCATATACTGCCTTAATTTACCTTTTATGATACTGGTTTTCGTAATACTGCTGATATTCGCCGGAAGTCACATTCTTCAGCCATTGCTGATTGTTAAGATACCAGTCGATGGTTTCGGAAAGGCCTTCTTCGAAAGTAACGCTGGGCGACCACCCCAGTTCCTTTTTAATCTTTGTAGCATCGATCGCATACCTTCTGTCGTGTCCGGGGCGATCTTTTACATATGTAATGAGTTGTTCGCTGGTGCCCGGTGCATTACCCAGTTTTTTATCCATCAGGCGGCACAGCAATTTCACCAGATCAATATTTTGCCATTCATTGAATCCGCCTATGTTGTACGTTTCAAAATCTTTCCCTTTGTGAAATACGGTATCGATTGCAATTGCATGATCTTTTACATACAGCCAGTCGCGGGTATATTTTCCATCGCCGTATACCGGCAGTGGTTTTTTGTGAAGAATATTATTGATAAAAAGCGGAATAAGCTTTTCCGGAAAATGATTGGGCCCGTAATTATTGGAACAGTTGGATACAATCACGGGCAAATGATACGTTTCGCCATAAGCCCGTACAAAATGATCGGAAGCCGCTTTTGATGCGGAATAAGGCGAATTGGGATCATAAGGTGTAGTTTCCGTGAAAAAACCGGTTTCACCCAGTGAGCCAAAAACTTCATCAGTGGATATATGATAAAACCTTTTACCATCAAAGGATCTCCAGTGATGCCGGGCTGCGTTCAGCAGGTTCACCGTTCCAATTACATTGGTATAAACAAAGTCGAGCGGAGAGAGTATGGAACGATCTACATGCGACTCTGCCGCCAGATGAATAACGCTATCGATACCGTAGGTAATAAACACATCATCGATTTCGCCTGTGTTCAGAATATTTCCTTTTTCGAAAAAATAATTAGGTGCCTCTTCCACATCGCGGAGGTTTTCCAGATTGCCGGCGTAGGTAAGCGCATCAAAATTCACAATTCGGTATTGCGGGTATTTTTTGACAAATAACCTTACAACATGACTGCCGATAAAACCGGCCCCTCCGGTAACAAGTATATTTTTTTCAAAACTCATGCGGCAAAAATCAAACTATTGTTTAAATACCATTCATGGGTAACCTTCAGCCCTTCGCCAATGGAAGTAGCGGGATTATAGCCAAGCAGTTCCTTTGCTTTGTCAATAGAGGCATGGCTGTGTTTTACATCTCCTTTTCTTTCGGGGCCGTGAATAGCCTCTATTTTTTTCCCGGTTATCTTCTGAAGCATTGAAATAAGATCATTCAGCGAAGTTCTTTCTCCCTTTGCTATATTGTACACCTGGCTGACCGCAGCGGGATTTTCGGTAAACAAAGCCAGCTTGTTGGCCTGCACTACATCTTTTACAAATGTGAAGTCGCGGCTGTGCTCTCCGTCGCCATTAATCAGCGGCTGCTTTTCGTCCATAAAGGCTTTTATGAAAAGGGGAATAACGGCCGCGTAAGGTCCGCGGGGATTTTGCCTGGGGCCATATACATTGAAATACCGAAGCCCGATCAGTTCCAATCCGTATAGTGATGCAAATACTTTTGCATACAGTTCATTAACCAATTTTGTAACGCCATACGGGGAAAGCGGCGAACCGATTTTATCTTCTACTTTCGGAAGCCCGGGATGATCGCCATAGGTAGAGGATGAGGCGGCGTACACAATTCGTTTGATGTTATTTTCTCTGGCTGCGTTAAAGATATTCAGCGTTCCGCCGATGTTTACATCATTTGTTGTTTTCGGATCGGCCACTGAACGCGGCACCGACCCTAAGGCCGCCTGGTGCGAGATAAGGTTTACCCCCCGGGTTGCAGACACACAGGCATCATAATCGCGTATATCCCCTTTAATAAACCGGAATTTTTTATTGCTTTCCAGATGAGAAATATTGGAATAGTTCCCAGTTTCCAGGTTATCAAAAACAACAACTTCTGAAACCCGATCGTCTTCTACCAGTGAATCAACAAGGTTGGACCCAATAAAGCCTGCTCCGCCGGTTACAAGAATTTTCATTATAAATTAAGGTTTGATAATTTATTTTTTATTAAACAGCCGGGCGGCCCAAGCCAGTGAAAAAACTTTTTTCAGCATGGGTCGTTCATCTTTTTCCAGATCATAGTATCCGCCGCTGTAGCCGTAGCCGTAGCCATAACGGCCATACCCGTAATACCCATATCCGGGTCTTAACTTCACGTCATTAATAATGATAGAAAGCCGGGGCAATCTGTTGCCTCTGTAAAATTCATCAATCAGGCCTACCTGTTTTTTATAAGTATAGCCTTGGCGAACAATGTACAAGGTAGAATCTGCAAATTTTCCGAGTGTCATTGCATCGCTAACCATGCCTACCGGCGCGGTGTCTACAATGATTACATCGAAGTTTTCTTTAAGCCAGTCGAACAGATTTGATACCCGCTGATCGAGCAGCAGTTCAGAAGGATTGGGTGGTACCGGCCCGCAACTGATAACATAAAGGTTTTCAAATCCGGGTACTTCCATGGCCAGATTCTGAATCTCTGCCTTTCCCACCAGGTAATTGGTGATCCCGATTTTTTGATGCAGCTTGAGGCCGGTAAGGATTTTTGGTTTTCTGATATCAAATTCAAGAATCACGGTTTTTTTACCGGCCAGCGCCATTACTCCCGCCAGGTTGGTGGTAACAAACGATTTTCCCTCGCCACTGAATGAGGAGGTAACCAGAATAACAGGTTTCTCCACCTTGTTTAGTACATATTGAAGATTGGACCTGACGATACGGAATTGTTCGGCTACCATGGACCGGTTGGTTTTGCTCACTACCATGGCAGAGCTTGCAAATGAATGACCCACCTCGCCAAGCACTGCTGCATCGGTTATCTTTTCAATGTCGTAGCGGGTGTACACTTTATCATTAACCAGTTCAAGGAAGAAGATAAACATGGCAGGAAGGCCAAGGCCTACGATAAATGCCAGCAACTGTATAGCCCGCCGGTTGGGTTTTATCGGGCTGCCGGAGCCCACCGCCTCTTCCACTATTTTTGAATTTGCAACCGTTGACGCCTGCTGCATCGATGTTTTTTCTCTTTCTTCAAGTAAAAAATTGTAGAGATTTTGCTTTACTTCCAGATCCCGTTGAATCTCGGCCAGTTGCTGGGCTTTTTCAGGTATTTCTTTTACCCGTGATTTTGAAAGTCCTGCCAATTGAAGATTATTGTTGATCTGTGCAGTGTAAGATTGCTTGATGTTTTTCAAATTTTCGAGAAGTGCTTTTCTGGCTGCTTCCAGTTCGCTGGTTTTTTGCTGCACATAAGGGTTGGCTTCCGGCACATTTGCATCGATATATCTTTTGCGTTCAAACTGAAGCAAATTATATTTTTCTACCAGTGCATTCAGGGTCGGGTCTTCAAGGCTTAGCGAAGAAGGTATGGTGTTAAAGGCGTTTTCCTTATCAAGCAGATACTCTTCAATCATAGTAGCCAGATATAACCGCGACCGCTCCTCATTTACAGCCTTATCCGCATCGGCCATAGCGTTAAAATAAATTTCCGATTGCATTTCAATATCGGTAATGTCATTCTGCTTTCGAAAGTTCAGCAGCTTTTTTTTGATGGAGTCAATATCTTTCTCCAGAAAATCGAGACGGCCGGTAATAAACCGGTAAGCCTGCTGGGTGGTCTGGTTTCTTTCTTCTATATTGTACTTCTGGTACTCTACCATCAGCTGATTGATGATGTCTATCCCCAACTGCTGGTTGGATATATCCATAGCAATATTGTAAATATTGGAATTTACAATTTTGGGCGAAACCCGCACCATAGGCGCATACCACGATGCCACATCCGAAACCGGGTAACGTGACACGTTATATTCATTTCCTATAGGACCATCATTTACTTTTACCAGCCTGAATTCGCCGTATACGTTCTTAAAAACATCACCAAACCGGAAATCCGTTTCGCTGTTGTTTATTTTAAAACTCTCTTTTGAAGTAAACGTGATTTTAAAGGCAAAGGGCCTGAGCGTATCCGACAGTTTTCTGATCTCGAGCCGGAACGGACAGCTTTTATAAATATTGAGTGTTTTTATTTTACCAACCGCATTGTAGGTAACCTGCAGGTTAATGGACTTTACCACTCTTTCCATGAGGGCTCTTGACTTCAATACCTCGATCTCCGCAAGAACGTCTTCCGTTTTATTGGTATTAAATATTTCATCGAGCTTGTCGTTACTTCCCGTCTGTTCTTTAAAATTAATAGTACCACTGGCCCGGTAAATAGGCGTGGTATAGCGCAGGTACAGATACGCTCCCAGCAAAGCAACGGCAATAGAGATCAGAAACAAGGGGAGAAAACGGATGTATTTAAAGAAAATATCCCGAATGGTTAAACTGCCCAGTTCTTTATTTACTACCTGACTTTCTTCCATCACCAAGAATTGAATTTTTAAAAAAGGATAGGATTATCTAAAGATATTATATAATAACGCAAGCGAAGTAATGATGCTTAACCCGATTGAAATCCGCTGCGCGGTTACCTGTTCATTCAGTCTGTTCTTATTTTTTGTGGCGTTTACAAACAATACATCGTTTTGCGAAAGAAAGAAATAAGGTGAGCTGAAAATTTCCTTTGATGACAGATCCAGCTTTCCATACTGGCGTTTGCCGTCTTTTTCGCGTATAATCATCACATCATCTTTTTTTGCGTAAATAGTGAGATCGCCGGCCAGACCGATGGCTTCAAATATGGTAATTCTTTCTGTCGGGATATTATAGGTGCCGGCCCGGGCTACCTCTCCCAGCACGGTAATACGGTAGTTCAGAAAGCGTATAATTACATTTGGCGATTCCAATTCGCCGGTAGCCATCAGCTTTTGCTTAATCACTTGTTCTAACTGAAGTTTTGTTAATCCTTCTGCTTTAATTGATCCCAGCCGGGGAATGTTTATATTTCCATTTACATCCACAAGGTAGCCGGCATCAATACTCTGCTCGGGTAAATTATATAACGCATCTGTTTCGGGAATCGTACTGGCACTGTAAATGATTATGGAAAGAAGGTCGTTCTTCTGAATGACCAGCTCCGGCAGCTTTACCGAATCTTTACCTGACGAATCAGCATAATTCTGAAGATAATTGAGTACTTTTTCCTGAGGGCCGCATGATACCGAAAATATTGTTGTAATAATCAACAGGAAAAACAGGCATAAACGCATGAACTTTCTTTTAAGGTTTTATAGTTAGAATTAAGGCTGTTATTCGCTGACCGAAGTTAGCTTATTACGGTCAAAATATGCGATCAAAATATAACCGAGACTGTCAATAGCCACCTGTACTTTTTTGTGTTTTACCGCAAGCACTTTGCCTTCCAGATCCATCAGCGGACCCGATGCAACCTTTACCCGCTGGTGGGGACGCAGAAGGGGCATCCTGGCCACTATCACTTCTTCATATTCGTCCAGAAACCGTTTTATATTATTAATCTCCTTTTCTTTTATTACCGCCGGCTTTCCCTGCCAATAAACAAAATTGATCACTCCTGGTGTGGTACGCACAGGTGTTCTCTCCTTGTCTGTGATCTTCACAAATACATACGATTTAAATAATGGTTCCTCTACTGTTTTTACCCGGTCGCTCCAGCGTCTGCGTACTTTATTCAGGGGGCAATAACTTTCGAAACCGTTTTCCTGCAATAAACGGTTTACCTTTTTCTCCCACCGGGGCTTTGTGTAGAGGGCATACCATTTTGAAACTGCGCTCATTGCTCAAAACAAAGCTTCGCCACCTCAGTCACAAATATTTTTTTGTAACCAGTTGATTATAAAATAACAAGGCAAAAAAATTGCCTTGTATTTTTATTTGCCTGCAAATATAATCGGAACAATGGGACTGACAAACGAATAAAATACACAGTAACTGAATAAGTTAAATTTAAAAAGAAGGTCAGGTAAGCTTGTATACGTTATTTCCCTGCTGGCGGTATTGTATACCGCTCACGGGACAAGCAGCTGTTTTGCTTTCATCGAATTCAAGTTTGCATCCTGCTTCACTTACCCAACCCGCTTGGCGGGCGGGATTCCCTTTCATCAGTGCATAAGGCAATACATTTCCTGTTATAACTGCACCGGCGCCAATCATCGCATATTCTCCAATTTCGATACCACACAGAACTGTGGCATTGGCGCCGATTGTAGCCCCTTTTTTTACAATGGTTTTTCTGAATTCATCTTTCCGTTCGATAAAACTGCGCGGATTAATCACATTTGTAAATACCACGGATGGTCCCAGAAAAACATCGTCTTCAATAATAACCCCGTTATACAACAACACATTGTTTTGAATCTTTACTCCATTACCGATGATCACATTGTTATCGATATAAACACCCTGCCCGATATTGCAGTTTTCGCCTACACGGCAGGCCGGCATCAGATGCGTGAAATGCCAGATGCGGGTTCCGGCGCCTATAGCAGCACCTCTGTCAATAACAGCAGTGGAATGAGCAAAGTATTGCGGAACAGACATACTGCAAAAATGATCCTTTATTTTTTAATCTGCCAATCCAATTTGTACATTTAGCTATTAAATCAACTGCTTTGAAAGATCGTTTTTATGCTCTTGATGTTTTTAGGGGCGCCACCGTATGTTTAATGATACTGGTAAACAACCCCGGATCATGGGAATATATTTATCCGCCCCTGAAGCATGCTCCCTGGCACGGGCTGACACCGACCGATCTTGTTTTCCCGTTTTTCCTTTTTGCCGTTGGTAATGCTTTGTCTTTTGTAATGCCCCGGTTAGAATCAGGCGGCGATGCTGTTTTCTGGAAAAAAGTTGTTACAAGAACATTTCTGATATTTTCAATCGGACTATTTCTCAACTGGTGGCCTTTTTTTCAATGGCACAACCACTCACTGGAATTTGTTTCGTGGGTAAATGCCGATGATGCCTCAAGGGGGGTTCGTATACCGGGGGTTTTGCAACGCATTGCGCTTTGCTATTTCTTTGCCGCCGTTATCATATACTATCTTAAACCCCGGAAGGCATTTGTTACAGCACTGATTTTATTACTGATTTACTGGCTGCTTTGTTTTGGCGGCAATCCATCTGATCCCTATAGTCTTGCCGGATGGTTTGGCACCGGTATCGATAAAAAAATCCTCGGTGTACCGCATATGTATAAAGGAGAGGGGGTCCCGTTTGACCCCGAAGGGTTGGTAAGCACCATCCCTGCCATTGCGCAGGTAATTCTGGGATATATGACGGGTGATTATATTCAGAAAAAAGGAAAAAATTTTGAGATGCTCTCCGGTTTGTTTGTTGCCGGGGTAGCTATGCTTATTACAGGTTTTATCTGGGATCTTGTTTTTCCCATCAATAAAAAAATATGGACCAGTTCCTTTGTGGTTTACACTTCCGGGCTGGCCATTATGACCATTGCCACCCTGATTTACTTTATTGAATTCAAAAAGATCAGGGGATGGCTAAGCCGTTTTTTCGATGTGTTTGGAAAAAACGCTTTGTTTGTATTTGCCCTCAGCGCCTTTTTGCCCAAAGCACTAAACCTGATTCGGCTTGGCGACGGCACAACTCCCTGGAACTGGCTGTATAAAAAAATACTGATAAATACTCCCGGCGCGCCGGAAAACGGATCGTTGCTGTTTGCCCTTTGTGTCATCACGTTTATGTGGGCTGTTTGTTACTGGCTCGACAGGAAAAACATTTATATAAAAGTATAACAATCAGGCAGCTGAATCAGGCAGATAAGCAGCCGAAGTGATAAAAATATTTTTCCGGCTACAAAAAAAGTAATTCCTTTATTGCTTAATTTGATCTCAAATGCGTTATATGAAACCAATTAAAAAACTGCTTTTAACAGGATTCTTCATTTTTTCCATTCAATTATTACATGCCCAAACCGTTTCAGGAAAAGTAACGGATTCGAAAACAGGCGAGCCTGTAGCCGGCGCTTCTGTCATGGTTAAGTCAAGCCAGGCGGGTACGGTAACCGATGCCAACGGCAATTTCACCATTCGGGCTGCGGGTACCGATGTACTCATCATAAGCCGCGTAGGTTATACCACATATACCGTAGACATTAATGGCAGAAGTTCACTCGAAATAAATTTTGAAAGTACAGACCAGGAACTGGGAATGGTAACGGTAGGTTCGCGCCGGGGAGCCCGTGTAAAAACAGAAACCGCGGTACCTGTTGATGTGGTAAATGTAGGAACCGCTTCCCTTTCTACGGGACGAATGGAAGTAACCTCCATTTTGAATTATGCCGCTCCATCATTTAATTATAATAAGCAAAGCGGCAGCGATGGCGCCGACCATATAGACCTTGCCACATTGCGCGGCCTCAGCCCCGACCAAACTCTGGTTTTAATTAATGGAAAAAGACGGCACCCTACTGCTTTTGTGGCCGTATTTGGAACCCGCGGGCGGGGTAATTCCGGTACCGATTTGAGTGCAATCCCTGTTGGCGCCATTGAAAGAATTGAGATACTGAGGGACGGCGCTTCTGCCCAATATGGCTCCGATGCAATTGCAGGAGTAATAAATATTATTTTACGAAAAAGCGTAAAAGAATTCACCGGCAATGTGGGAGTAAGTACCTATTACGATCCGGTGTACAATCCATACTTTGAAAAAGAGCAAGGCCAGTATATTCACGAAGATGCGCTGGATGGAAATGCTGTTTCATTCAACGGTAATTACGGATTAACCCTCGGAAAAAAGGGAGGCTTCATCAATTTTACCGGCAATTTTCTGGGCCAGCAAAAAACTTTCCGCCAGGCGCTCGAAACCGATCCCTCCGATCCTGATTTTATGTACACCAATATTTACCGCAGGGCACATGGCGATGGCTCTCTGCTTTCGGGCGGCGCTTTTTACAATGCCGAGTTACCGGTAGGAAAAACAAATACAACCCTGTACTCATTTGGGGGATATAATTATAAATTTTCCGATGCTTATGCATTTACAAGAAATTTTTCGGCCCGCCCCGACCGGTTTCCTACCGATGCAAACGGCAACCTGATAGAAGTACCCGGCATCATCATGACCTCTTCGGACGGAGAAAAATATTTTAACCCGCATATTCAGACCAGAGTACGAGATCTTTCCATTTCTGCAGGCGTACGCGGCAAATCAAAAGATAACTGGAACTGGGATGTAAGCAATACGGTAGGCAGCAACAATTTCCATTTCTTTGGCGATAAAACTTTTAATGCATCGCTTGGCGCCTCGCAAACTCATTTTGATGACGGAGGATTTAATCTGGCACAAAACACTACCAACGCCAATTTCAGCAAAGAACTTGAAGGTATTGCCAGCGGCTTCAACCTGGCCCTGGGCGGCGAATGGCGCTATGAAAGATACAAGTTGTTTGCCGGCGAAGAAGCTTCGTACCGGAACTACGATAATACAGGCAATAAAGCCACCGGATCGCAGGGTTTCCCGGGCTATCAGCCTTCCGATGAAGTAAATGCAGACCGTTCCGTTCTCGGCTTTTATATGGATGCGGAAATGGATGTAACCAAAAACTTCCTGGTAAGCGGTGCCGTTCGTATTGAAAGCTACAGCGACTTTGGTCTCACCCGCAACTACAAGTTTTCCAGCCGCCTGAAAGCAAATAATAAATTTACGCTGCGCGGTTCGGTAAGCAGCGGATTCAGGGCTCCTTCTCTGGCACAGATCAATTTCAGTTCATCCTTTACCACAGTACAGGGTGGAAATATCTCCGAAGTAAAGATTGCACCCAACTACAGCCCCATTACCAAAGCAGCAGGTATTCCTTCGCTGAAACAGGAAAGGTCAAACAACCTCAGCCTTGGCTTTTTCTGGAGAATATTCAAAAATGTAAACCTTACCGTGGATGCCTATTGGGTACGCGTAAAAGACAGAGTAGTATTATCGGGTCAATTCAGTGTGGATGATAATACGCTTGATCCCGAACTAATTACTGCCATGCAAAATCTGAATGTTGTTCTTGCCCAGTTCTTTGCCAATGCTGTAAATACAACGAACAAAGGAATTGATATTGTAATAGAGAACAATAACAACCTGAAAAACGGCGGTTACTTCAAATGGTTGTTTACAGGCAACTTTCAGCACATGAAGATCAACAAGGTAAATGTGCCTTCAAAACTGAATGACACCGAAAACCACCGGCTTACTTTCTTCAGCGACCGTGAAGAATCCTTTGTGCTCGCTTCGGCTCCCAGAACAAAATTTGCTTTCAACTTTGAATACGGGAAAAGAAAATTATCAGTAGGAACAAGGTTTACTTACTTCGGAAAAGTGAAACTGCTGGGATATGGCGAAGACGGACTGGGAATAAATCCCATGGTGCCTACCGACGCCAACCCGAACGTATATGTACGCGACGAATACATTTACAATGGAAAAATGGTAAGCGATGTATACCTGGGTTATCAGCTTGGTCAAAAAATATCGCTTAATGTAGGAGCTGATAATGTTCTTAACGTTCATCCCGATTTGGGTGTAGCGCCGGGAGCCAAAGGCTGGGCATTCAACAATGAAACCGGCGGGCCCTGGGATGCTGTGCAAATGGGAGGCAATGGCATTCGCTTCTTTATAAGAGCTGGCTTTAAGTTTTAATAAATAATTTTTCACAACATCAAAAAAACCCGGAATAATCCGGGTTTTTTGATTTAAGCTTTTTTTATTACCAATTCACTTCGCCTATCTCGATTCTGCCGTGCTGGTTATCCACAATCACATTTTCAACACAGATTGTCTGATTTTCCTTTCCAAAATTCCGGAATGCCGTGATGCGTACAAATGACGGAACCCGGCCGGGATAATAATCCAAGTGCCGGTAATCGTAACGATCCACACTGATCCGGTATCGCCCGGCGGCCGCATGCTTCAATTGGTATTCCTGCGGACCATTGTAATAATAATATCCGCTTTTGTTCAGATAGCCCCCCTTCTTTGATACCGGCTTTTCATTTGAACAAACCGTACCGCCGGGCTCTTGTATACCGACATTATAAAAATCTATCTTGTTTCCATCCACTACTATGCGGAGATCAACAGGCATTGGCCTCAGCAATACTGCAGGAATAGCGGCAGTACTTATTTTATCTCTGTGAATAGCTACAACAGCATTCAATTCGCTTAACAAAAGGGCTTTGAAAGAACGCAACTGATCTTCCTGGTTACCGAAATCACGGCTGATTGCTTTATATAGAATATCTATGGCTTCCTGGTATCGCTTCTGCTGATAAAAAGCCCAGGCCAGATCCCGGTAGGCCGATAAATTATCGGGAGTCAATTGCAGCAAATAACCATACAGGCTGGCTGCCTCGTCAAAATATTTCCAGCTTTCGAGTGTGTATCCTATTGCCTTCAGTACGCGGTAATCTCCATCGGCGGCTTCAGCTGCATTCATTAATACAGGCAACGCCTCTTGCCTCATCCCTGTCTCAAAAAAATGCTGCGCTACATCAAAATAAAAACCGGGGTCGTTACCGTAGGATATTTTCAACTGGCGGTACAAGCTCTGTTTATCGGTATACGGTGCCGATTTTATTTCCTGCAAATAATCCACCTCTTCCATGTTTTTTAGCCGGTAAGACGGAAACTCCGAATTGTATCTGTAAAAGGGTTTTGCTTTTTTTGATTCAATAACAATCGCTCCGTTGGCAGCCCGGCAGCCATACAAGGCTGAGGCGGCAGCATCTTTTAAAACCGTAATCGTTTCAACCTGATCTATACTGATAAAATCATTAATGTTTTCTTCTATGGGCAATCCGTCAAGCACAAACAAGGGCCGGTTGTTTCCTGTAAGCGTACGATTACCCCGGATAATTATTGAAGAAGAACCTCCGGGCAGAGCATTGCCGGAAACATCCAATCCTGCTACTCTTCCCTGTAAAACATTTTCAACGGTGCCGGAAATAAAAAGGTCGGGAGACCGGATTTGAGTAGCCGTATAACCCAGATTCCGTTGTAACCTTCTCATTCCATAAGCTGTTATCACCACTTCGGAAAGACCACGGCTGTTTCCCGGTATGCCGCTCTGCACTAATTCTCCATTGATTGAAGAGACCGACGCCGAAATATTTTTTGTTTCCTTATTCTCCAGCTCGTTTGTTTTGCTCATTCGCATTTCCGAAACAGTAATACTTATGGGAGGCACTTTCTCATCCCACTGTTTTAGTTTGCTGTTATAATATCCGGCCACTGCATTTAGTATTTCAAACTCATCCTTTTCCCGCATTTGCTGCCGTTGTGTTTTGCTGTCTTTTTTTACAAAGCCCAGTTCTTTACATTCCTCCTCGAGTTCTTTCGGCGGTGAAATATTATATCTAACATAATCTTCTGCCCGCTCCAGTACGATATAGGATGTATATGGCGTAACCACTTTTTCTTTCAGACCGAATTCCAGCATATCTTCCCACGAATGCGTTTTTACGATTTGTTCAAATTGCTCAAACATATTTATCCTTTCCATGGCAGCTGTGCCGCAATTTCCTGAACCAGTCATATACATCTGTTCTGTTTTTGAGATCGTATTGTTTGTGCCAAAGACGAATGAAAAAACAGCATCATTTCTGTCTGTAGTACCGTTAATAAATAATGATGAGGAAACCCGAATGGGCAATTGTTGTTCAACTATTGATTTGCCGCCCGAAGAAATGATTTTCAGCAGCCAGTTTTCCGATCTGCCGGCTAAGGCAATCGCCTCGCCAAGGGTTTTTCTATGAAGATCGATATAGCATCCTCCGCCTGTTCCGGCTATTTCCGTAAGAACGTCAGGGTATGCCGTTGCTGAAGTATTGATACAATACACCAAAGCGTTGCCGGTCTTTGGCCGGCTGTTTCCAAAGGTGTTTTTACCATCGCTGAATAAAAACACAACATCGCTTTTACAGGACGAAAAATCAAGTATGCCCAGCTGGGTAGCACCGTCGTATTCGAGTGAGCGGATGTACTGTTCCCACCGGCTGTTAAATCCTTTGACGGTATTATATACAGCGGTGTCTGTAATTTTATAATTGAATGGAATAATGGTCAGTTGCTCAATAGCATGGTAAGAAATATATTGCTGAAGAAAATTTATTTCCCTCCCTGTTTGCCTCTTATCCGCCGAAGCGGAAACATCCCAAAAAACCGTGATCTTCTTCGGATGTATTTCCGTATACGCCGGTACCGACGGGCGGTAGTGCACAGCAAAATGGTTTTTCCCGTTCGCCTGCCTGGTGCAATACGTAAACTGATCATCATGCAGCGGAATGAAAAAAGCAATGGGCTTTGACAAAGCTATATCTTCCGATTCCCACTGAAATGCATATTCATTGCGAGAGGAAATAAAAGATTTTTGTGGCAATAATCCCTTTGAGATAAGAGGGATACTTTGATTGTGATAAATACGTATATCGGTTTTAAAATAGGCGGTTGTGTCTTTGCCGGTAAATGGCAACAGATAACTCACCCGGTTGTCATTTGCTTTAAGTCTTTGCTGAATCGTCATGGTTATTCTGCGGGTACCCTTGGCGGGAACAGGGTAAATATTGAGCCGGTAAAAATTTAAACCATCCATTTGCAACAATGCCGGATCAATTCTTTTTCCTACAATGCTGTTGTATGCGTTACGGGCTTTCCACTTTTCTTCAATAGTACCTTCCCGGTATCTTCCATTAAGTTCAAGTTGAAAAGCGGTAATGACCTGGCCGGGGTGCAATTGAAAACGGTACAAACCTTCTATTTCCTTATCGTTCGGATTAAAAAATTCCATCTCGATAAATGTAGTGGCCGTGAAAGCATCCGCATTAATACGGACAATAACAGATTTGAGTTTCATCGCCTGATCAAACAGGCGTACATTATTTTGTGCTGATGACAAAAAAACCATGCCTGTGAAGGCAATAACAAGAAAGATGCTCTTCCGCATAAACAGTTATTTAAAAACCAGATGCGGCAATCAAAAGAATTACACAAAAGATTTGCATTACAGCCGGGCACTTACCGGCTATTGCAGCCCCATACTGCCGCCTGATAAATCACAGTTAACCAAATTTTATCCACATAAATGCATCAGCGGCTAAACGATGATACAAGCCTGAAAATATATCGCTATTTTCAGGCCATTAAAAATTCCAATCTTCTGCTTTATGAATAACACAACGATTAATTTCCCCAGTATCTTTGAAACTGCGTACGGGAACACGGAAAACTCTGCTAAAGATTTACTCAACGGTCTAAAAATCAAAAGAGGTGAGAAATGGTATCTTGTCGGCAACCTGGCCCGCAAGGGAGCCATCAATCCCGGAAGAGTAGTAAACGCTGCGCCTACAGAAGAAGATTTTGATATTCTTTTCCGCTCCGCCATTACCAACGTAGTAGAAAAGGTGGAGCATCCATTTGTAATAACTATCGGCTTTCCTTTTTCCACCTACAATGTATACAAACCGGCAGCAGAGCATTACCTGGCCAAGCGGCATTTTATCCTTGACTATGATACCCGCACTTTTAACTTAAAAGGGGCCATCCGGAAAAATACTTTTATTGTAGATCAGTACGAAGTAATTCCTGAAATTGTAGGCGGAATCATTGGCCTGAAGCGAATCATTCCCGAAGCCGCCAATCAAAATTTCATCGCTCTGAGTTTCGGTTTTGGCACTATGGAAGGCGCTTATGTTACCTCTGATGGTCTCGTTCACCGTACCAACTTCAGCGCTCATGGCATTCGTTATGTAATTGGTAATCTGGCCCGTGAGCTGAATCAGAAATACTTTTTGGAAATGAAGAATGAGTACCAGCTGGATGAAGCGTTTATCAAAGGTTCTTTATTTACCAACCGGAAGCATATTGATCTTACCGATCTGAAAAAAGAATTGCTAACCCAATACTATAAAGAAGTAGTATCGCCGCAAATGCGCAAACACTTTACCGATGCCGATCTGGAAGGCTGTCAGAAGATTTACCTTTTGGGCGGCGGTGCTAATTATCCGGAACTATGCAATGCGATCAGAGAAGAGTTTTCCGATTTTATTCCGGTAGAGGTGGCGCCCCACCCGGAATATATCATCAGCATCGGGTACCTGTATAACTCACTGCGTATTTCCGATTCAAAAGCTACCCGGTGCATCGGTATTGACCTCGGAAATGCCACTACCGCTGTTTCCTATTTTGAAAACACACCAGTGTGATGCTGTTGATTGGTGACGAATCCTGATAATAATATGAAAATGGGTTTTAGAAAGGTAGATTTTTTTATACCCAGAGAAATGATCATTACCGGATCATTTAGCTCAAAGAGTTCGGGCCAGGTAGAGGGTATTGTGAACGGGGATATTCAGGTTAAAAAAAAGATTGTTATTGAAAAATCAGGTGTTGTAAACGGAGATATTGTGGCTGAAGAGGTCGTCGTTTCAGGAAGAATTACCGGCGATATAAAACATTGCCTGAAGGTGACAGTAAGATCGGGCGGCATAGTCAGGGGCAATATTCTTACAGATGAAATACACATAGAAAAAAATTCCGTTATTGATGGCCTGATTATTAAAAAAGATACCTATACTATTATTGACAAAAAAATTGAAAAACCCGAAGAACAAAATGTGGTTAAAGAAGCGGATGAAGATCCTGTACCCTCTGAAACTGACCTGATAGCGGAAAGGGAAGCGTGGTTTTAAATTCTTATTTTCTTCTAAAACAATCTCCCCTGCTCTCCCGGCCTTTTAAACAAACTCCGGTTCAGGCTCCACTCTTCCGCATTCATTCCATAAAGCTTACCATATTTCTTATATTGCTGGGCTACCATCTGGGCTATCGGCCCTTCGCCCCGCATACGTATGCCCCAGCGACTATCATTTACTTTTCCGTCATGGCTGTGCTCTATGTTATGCCACACCCTGTCTGCCCGGTCAGGAAAGTTTTTATACAGCCAGTTGTGAAACAAAAATTTGATTGCTCCATTCAACCGAATAAAAGTATAAGCAGTAAAAGTGGCTCCGTTATCTTTTGCTGCTTTCATGATTCGTTGCATTTCATGCTCATTCAGGCCCGGTATCATTGGTCCCATCATTATGCCCATGCGTACACCGGCACTGCTCAGCTCATTTATTACTTTCAGTTTTTGTCTGGCAGTAGTTGTTCTTGGCTCCATCACCCTGCGCAGATCTTCATTAAACGAAGTAATAGAAACCATTGCCGACACAATTCTCTTCCTGGCCATTTCCTGCAACAGATCTTTATCTTTTAGTATCCACGAATTTTTGGTAAGTATTCCTACCGGCTGATTGAAATCATTGCACACTTCCAGCAGCTGCCTTGTCAGCCGGTATATTTGTTCTGCCGGCTGATAACAATCGGTATTTCCGCTGAGCATGATGGGAGCAGCATCCCATTTTGGATGCATCAGGAATTTGCGCAAGAGCTGCGGCGCATTTTTTTTGACAATGATCTTTCTTTCAAAATCGAGACCAGCACTGTAGCCCCAGTACTCATGCACATTGCGGGCATAACAATAAATGCAGCCATGCTCACATCCGGCATAAGGGTTCATGCTGTACATCATACCTACATCGGGGCTGTCTACCTTATTTACAATGGTTTTGGATTCCTGCTCTATATAGCGGGTGGGAATATTTTCTTCGGTCCAATCGTCAATCGCCTCCGCATGTTCTTTCGTAATCTCCTCTTTCAGAAAACGGTTTTTTGTGTTGATTTGGGCACCGCGGCCATATAAATAGTTTCCCATAGCTCCGCCTCCGGAAGAATTTTCTATAGGATCATGCTGTTTAGGGATCACTTTGAAATGATCTTGTTGCAGTGGGTCGGCCATGAATAGGTTTTTTATTAATTTGCTTAATAGGGTACCCTGCAGCACAAGAGTGCGACGCAACGGAAGCACAATAGTAATTCCGAAGCCGGTTAACCAAATAAATCTCCCTGTTTTGTTTTTACCGGCAAATTCATAAAATCAAGCCGCTGAACAATCTGATATGCTTTTTCATCGGCTGGTCGTTTCAGCAACAACATTGCATCGGCAATAAACTTTCCGGCAAAATGGCGGTTACTGTATTCCTGCCATCCTTTTTCGTATTGCCAGGCCTGCAGCTTTCTTGCAATAGTCAGGTGTGGTTCCATGAAAAAATAAGGTTTGTTGTCGTCGTTCAGTTTCATCAGCCGCTGCGCTGAACTGCGAATTTCTTTTACCAGCCCCTGCACCGGTAGTTTGCTGGTGATATTGATATAAATGGTGTGGGAAGGAAAACTTCCAAAATCCTTTAACTCTACTTTAAAGGGCTGATGCCCCAGTGCAACCGACCGGAGGCGGTTGATGATTCGCTCTTCCATCATTTCATACTGGAGAAAATTTACCAGCGGGATATGCGGCCTGCCGCTGAGCGTCGTTGGCGCTTTGTATGTGTCATAAAATTCCTTCTTCGCCTGCTTTATTTTATGGCGCAGGTCTTCCGGCGGACTCAGTACAAGCAAATACTCGTACACCCGGTAGCCGGGGATCGTTGTTGTTTTTACTGACTGTAATTGCATAACCCATCGTTTTTTGAAGCAAAAAATATTAGGATGAAAATACTAAATTTTTTAGTTTTATAAAAATATTTTTATGGATGGGGAACAATTTTATGCTGCTGCCTACCGGGGCTCTAAAGATTTTACACAGCATTTTGTACGAACGGCGAACGCTACCGGCTTTGGCGCCGCCGCCGATGATTATGCCGAACGAGGTATTGACCTGAACGAAGAACTGATCCGAAACAAGCCGGCCACCTTTTTCTTTCGCATGAAGGGAGATGCAATGGAAGAAGCAGGGATTTTTGACGGAGATATTCTGATTGTGGACCGGTCCGTTAAGCCGGCAGATGGTAAAATCATCGTGGCTATTTTGAACGGAGAACTGCTGGTTCGCCGTTTTCACAAAAACTTTTCTTCGGCCTTTTTAATCCCGGGAAACAGCCGCTATAAAACAATTAACCTTGCCGAGTTTAGCGATTTTGCTATTTGGGGAGTGGTTACCTATTCTATTCATTCAACCGGTTAGTAAAATGGCTGATTATGTATGCGATTGTAGACTGTAACAGTTTTTATTGTTCCTGCGAACGGCTGTTTCGGCCTGATCTCCGGAACAAACCGGTTGTGGTTCTGAGCAACAATGATGGTTGTATAGTGTCCCGAACCGATGAAGCAAAACAGCTGGGTATTGGCATGGCAGCGCCATATTACCAGAATAAAGATGTAATTGAAAAAAACAATATCGCCGTTTTTTCCAGTAACTATAATTTATACGGTGATCTCAGTATGCGGGTAATGGATACCCTTAAAACGCTGGTGGGCGAATACCGGGTGGAGGTTTATTCGGTTGATGAAGCTTTTCTTGACCTGGGCATGATACCCCCAAAACAACTGCATACTGCGGCAAAAGAAATTAAAGACACCGTGGAAACGTGGACAGGTATCCAGGTATCAATAGGTGTGGGCCCCACCAAAGTATTGGCAAAAGCGGCCAATCGTCTTTCCAAAAAGGATAAAGGAGGAACCGACTGTGTGATGGTGCTGGATACAGAAGAAAAAATTGTAAATGCCCTGCAAAAAACCAAGGTAGACGATCTCTGGGGAGTGGGCGGACGGTATGCTTATAAGCTAAAAGAACAATGGTGCATTGAAAATGCACTTCAGCTACGCAACATGCCCGAGAAATGGGCAAGGGCGCATCTTGGCGGCGTGGTGGGTGTACGGCTCATCAGAGAACTGAAAGGCCAGCCTGCCATCACCATGAAAGACCCGCTGGAAAAAAAGAAAATGATTGCTACCACCCGGATGTTTGGCAAACCCGTGTATGAGTTGAATGATTTAAAAGAAGCTGTAGCAACTTACACATCGAGAGCCGCAGAAAAGCTGAGACGCCAGTATTGCGCCGCAGGGTACATTGATGTGCTGGTGGTAACGAACAATCATGAAAAGGGACAGTACCGGTACCATCCACAAACTCTTCATAGTCAGGTGTGCCTGCCACAGCCTACTTCCAACACACAGGAACTGATTAAGCATGCCATACCTCTGGTGGAAAAACTTTATTCAAGAGGATCCAAATACCTGAAGGCCGGCGTACTGCTGGGCGGTCTGGTACCCGATAAATCCATTCAGGGAAATTTATTCAGACCCCAAACAGCCAATCATCAGCGGTTGCTGATGGAAGCGATGGACAATATCAACTTCAGCATGAGGGATGATGTGGTGAAATATGTGGCCAGCGGACTGAAACGCAACTGGAAAATGCGACAGGAACTGCGCAGCGGCAGGTATACTACAAGGTGGAACGAATTGTTCGAAGTACGTTGATTTAAAAAAGACTTCTCCGGCTCCGCCTTGTTCTCCCGCCCAGGCCCAATGCTCCTAGTAAAGAACGTACAATGGTATTGCCGGCGGTGCGTGTCATGCTCCTTATTACCGGGTCGTCAAAGAAACCTTTTTCCTTTCTGCCTGTTGTATTTTTTTCTTCCTTTGTTCTTCTTTCCTCTTCTTGCTGCTGCCGTGATTTTTCTTCGGCCTCTTGCAGTTTTTCAGTAAGTATCTCATAAGCGCTGACACTATCAATTACCTGATTGTATTTGGCAGCAAGCTTTGATTTACTTACAATACTCTCTATTTCAGCTTCTGTGAGTATATCCATCCGGCTGCGGGGCGGGCAAAGCAGGGTATGCACCAGGGGGGTGGGTATGCCTTTTTCATTCAGCGCTGTAATGAATGCCTCGCCGATCCCCAGTTGTGTAAGGGCATCTTCTGTTTTATAAAAAGGAGAAAGCGGATAATTTTCGGCGGTTTGTTTGATTGTCTTTCTGTCGGCAGCGGTAAAAGCACGCAGCGCATGCTGCACCTTTAACCCAAGCTGTGCCAATACCGGGGCCGGAACATCCATCGGGTTTTGCGTACAAAAAAAGATGCCAATCCCTTTGGACCGAATCAGCTTGATCACTGTTTCAATCTGCTGTAATAATACCTCCGTAGCTTCCTGAAAAATAAGATGCGCTTCATCAATAAACAAAACCAGCTTGGGTTTATCCAGATCGCCTTCTTCGGGGCAGGTAGCATACAGCTCCGCCAGCAACTGAAGCATAAAGGTAGAAAAAAGCTTGGGCCGGTCTTGCAGATCGGTCACCCGCAAAATGGAAATCACCCCTCTGCCATCATCGGAAATACGCATCAGGTCATCTACTTCAAAGCTTTTTTCGCCAAAGAAAAGATCGGCGCCCTGTTGCTGAAGTTCAATCACCTTTCTTAAAATGGTACCTGTAGAAGTAGTCGATATTTTTCCATAACTCTTTTCCAGTTCTGCTTTTCCTTCATCGCTTATAAACTGAAGTATTTTGATAAAATCTTTCAGATCGAGCAACGGCAGTTTGTTATCATCGCAGTATTTAAAGATCACCGCTACCAGCCCTCCCTGTGTATCATTCAGCCCTAGGATTTTTGAAAGAAGCACGGGGCCAAACTCGCTTACGGTGGCGCGAAGCCGCACTCCTTTTTCATTACTTAAAGTAAAGAGCTCAACAGGAAAACCGGCGGGCTTATAATCAATACCGATTTTTTTACACCGGTCCGTTATTTTATCATTGACGGCACCGGCAGCTGCTATACCGCTCAGGTCGCCTTTAATGTCCATCAGTACCACAGGTATGCTGGCCTCGCTCAGCGCTTCGCTGATCACCTGAAGGGTCTTTGTTTTACCGGTACCCGTAGCGCCGGCAATCAGCCCATGCCGGTTTAGCGTTTTCAGCGCCAGTTTTACCAATGCGCCTTCTACCGCTTCTCCATCGGCCATACCCACACCTATCAATACAGATTCGCCTTTAGATGTGTAGCCGTTCTGAATTGCTTCAAGAAATGCTTTCCTGTCTGCCATAAGCATTGATTGAGTGTGGAAGATACTTATTTGGATGAAACCGCGATGGAGTTAAATGGAAAAAATTTTATGCCGGGAATCCGGCTGTTTTTATTAATTAAGCAGACGAAAATTAAGATTATTACACCTATCGGTTTATACTTACTATTAAAACCGCCCGGCTGATTGAAAAACCCAATTACAGATCCTCCTCCCTTTCCAGCATCAGTATGGCGCTTTGTGGAACAATATAATATTTATCCCCTTCATACATCACTTCAGTAGCTCCGCTCAGTAAAAAGATGGCAAGGTCGCCTTCCTTTGCCTGCAGGGGAACGTACTTGATTTTTTCGTCTTCTCCTTTCCATGCTTCATCTTCCACCGGCATGGGAATGGCGTACCCGGGGCCGGTTTTTATAACATAGCCCTGCTGTACTTTTTCCTTTTCCTGCACACCTGGAGGCAGGTAAAGACCGCTGGCCGTTCTTTCGTCAGGCCGTGTGGGTTTTATAAGCAACCGGTCCCCGATCACAATCAGCTTTTTCATTTTGTTGTCTGGTGTTATACGCATCTGTTCAGCGTTTAAATGGCAAAAATACTATCCTGTTTTAACAAAAAATTCAACCTCCAAAATTAAAAACCGAATTTCCCTTACCTTTATTTGCAACGTTTCTGGAATCATCTGTTATCAATGATTCAGATGACGGCTTTAAAAGATAAACTATCAATAAAACCAACAATCATGGAAGGGAAAAAACCCAAGATCCTTTTGTGCGAAGATGACCCGAACCTGGGAAGCGTGTTGAAAAATTACCTTGAACTTAATGATTATGATGTAACCCTGGAAAGAGACGGCCGCCTGGGGCTGGCAGCTTTTCAACGTGAGAAATTTGATCTCTGCCTGCTGGACGTAATGATGCCCAATATGGACGGCTTCACCCTCGCCGAAGAGATAAGGGATGTAGATCCCGATATTCCGCTCTTTTTTTTAAGCGCAAAGACAATGAAAGAAGATATCATACAGGGCTATAAACTCGGCGCCGATGATTACATTACCAAACCTTTCGACAGTGAGGTCTTGCTGCTGAAGATCAAAGCGATTCTTAAGCGCAATGAGGAGCTAACAAAGGAATCTGAAAATAAAGTGTACACCCTTGCCAGTTATCATTTCAATCCCAAGCTGCGTGAACTTTCGCATGGCGGTACAACACAAACTTTATCACCTAAAGAAAATGAATTACTGAAAATGCTGGCCGAACATGTAAATGACCTGCTACCCAGAGAACAGGCGCTGAAAAAAATATGGGGCAGCGATACCTATTTTAACGGACGCAGTATGGATGTATATATTGCCAAACTGCGCAAATACCTGAAAGGAGATGACAAAATAGAAATTGTAAATATTCACGGAAACGGGTTCAGACTGGTAGTGCAGGAATAATACTCGCATCAGGAGGCGTACCGGAAGATTACAGCTATCGTAGGATAGCTTTTTTTATTTTAGGAAAACAAAGACTGGCTTTTTCCGGATCCGCGTCTGTCTTTTCCAAGATGTTCATAGGCTTTTGGCGTTACTTCTCTTCCCCTCGGGGTTCTTTGTAAAAAACCCTCCTGAATTAAAAAGGGTTCATACACTTCTTCCAGCGTGCCGGGCTCTTCACTTACAGCGGTGGCAATAGTGGTAAGCCCCACAGGCCCTCCTTTGAATTTATCAATAATTGTGGCAAGTATCCGGTTATCCATATCATCCAGGCCGTATTCATCCACGTTGAGTGCCCGCAACGCATGCTGGGTAATGGCCAGATCAATGCGGCCGTCACTTAACACCTGAGCAAAATCTCTTACCCTGCGCAACAGACCATTGGCAATCCGCGGTGTGCCGCGGCTGCGCCGCGCAATCTCAATCACCGCTTCTTTTGAAATGGATACACCAAGAATTTTAGAAGACCGAAGAATGATTTTATCCAGCACATCGGAAGTATAATACTCCAGTCTTGCTTTAATGGCAAACCGGGAAAGCAGCGGGCCTGTGAGCAACCCGCTCCGGGTGGTGGCGCCAATTAACGTAAATGGATTCAGATTAATCTGAACACTTCTTGCATTGGGACCCGAATCAATCATAATATCGATGCGGTAATCTTCCATAGCCGAATAGAGATATTCTTCCACCACAGTACTTAACCGGTGTATTTCATCAATGAAAAGCACATCATGAGGTTCAAGATTGGTCAGCACTCCGGCAAGATCGCCGGGCTTTTCGATTACCGGCCCCGAGGTTTCGCGAATATTTACGCCCATTTCATTGGCCACAATTCTTGAAAGTGTTGTTTTGCCCAGCCCCGGCGGCCCGTGAAACAAGATGTGATCCAGCGCTTCACCCCGCATCCTGGCTGCCTTGATAAATATTTTGAGATTTTCAATAATCTGGCTTTGACCCGAAAAGTCATCAATGTATGCAGGGCGGATATTATTTTCAAACTCTTTATCCGCAGCAGTTAAAAACTCTTTTTTACTGTTCAGGTTTGTATTCGGCATGAACTTTTTCAGTAAATTAATGTTTGTAAAACTAATCATTAATCCCTGAAATTCATTTTATGAAAGTCGGAATTATCGGTTCCGGTGCAGTGGGCCGCGTATTAGGAAAAGCATTTTTATCCGAAGGATCTGAAGTAATGCTTGGAACCCGTACTATTTCCAAAGAAGAAGTAGTGAACTGGAAAAAAGAAAGTCCCGATGGTTTGCTGGGATCCTTCCAGGAAACGGCACAGTTTGCAGACATCATCGTGCTGGCCGTAAGCGGCCTGGCCGTTGAAAATGCCATACAACTGGCCGGCAAAGAACATTTTTTGAATAAAGTAGTTATTGATGCCACTAATCCCATTGCTGCCGTTCCGCCGGATAATGGGGTGCTGAAATTTTTTACAACGCTGGAAGAGTCGCTGATGGAAAGAATTCAGAAATTAATACCCGAAGCAAAAGTGGTAAAGGCATTTAACAGTGTGGGCAATGCATTTATGTACAAACCCCGGTTTGCCGGCGGCATACCTACCATGTTTATCTGCGGAAACGATGCAGATGCGAAAAAAACCGTCACCGATGTTCTTACCGCTTTCGGATGGGAAACGGAGGATATGGGAACCATGGAAGCGGCCAGGGCCATTGAACCACTGTGCATCTTGTGGTGCATACCCGGTTTTTTAAGAAATCAATGGACACATGCTTTCAAACTTTTAAAAGCATAAAGAAAACTCTTCGACCGAATCTTCATGCGATGAACTTTGAGCTATTTACACATTCTTTGCTGAACAATCATCCGCCCAAAGGTTTATCAAAGCACCTCGAAGCTTTATGGTATGATGCAAAAGATGATTGGGAAAAAGCACATACGATTATACAGAATATAGATGACGGGGCAGCAGCCTGGATACATGCCTATCTGCATCGCAAGGAAGGCGATATCTGGAATGCCGATTATTGGTACAGCAGGGCGGGCAAATCAAGACCCTCGGTGCATTTGGAAAAAGAATGGGAAGCAATAGCAAAAGAGCTGATGAGCCGCTAACCATTTTACCACAGGATTGATGATAAAATCCATCCCTCTCCGGAAAATATACTTGTCATTGTACAGACCAAAAGTCTTCATTTGCCAACAAACCGGTTCATCTGTAAAATCAGATCCGGATCAGGACAGTTGCTCAAATACTTTTCTTTCTCCGACAAAGCACATACACCGGGATAATCGCCTTTCCATCCCTGCAGGTCTGCAATTATCTGGAAATGCAGATGCGGTGGCCAATGTCCGTTTTCCACGGGAATTCCAAACTGAGCAAACACATCGCCTTTTTTAACCAGGTTACCTTCCTGCAGATTTTTTATATCATCAAGACTGAGGTGACCGTATAAAGTATAAAAAGAAGTGCCCGCAAGCCGGTGCGAAAGAATGATCGTAACTCCGTAATCGCCGAAATGATTATTGAAGGCAAAACTGTGTACAATTCCGTCAAGCGGAGCCATAACATGGGTATGTGGTTTTCCCCAGATATCCATACCGAGATGAAGCCGGCGCGGTTCGGTACCCTTTGGTGTGCCGGAGAAGTGGTGATCGTTATCAAATAATTTACTCCGGCTGTACACCGTGCGGTTTTCGGCATAACCCCCTATGCCATACAAGGCACCGGTTTTTTTCAGGCTGCTGTTGATATATTCAATAAATTTCTCCGTATCGGATAAAACATCACCAGACAATTCAGCATTCTTTTCCGTGAAGTCAAGCAGCAATAGCTTATCGGTTTCCGGATTAAAATCAACAACCCGATGAAATTCGTGCGGATGACTTTTTAACAAGATCGTTAATGATTCGCCCATTGTATTATTCAATAATCAATTGCGCAAAAACAGGAAAATGATCGGAAGAAAAGCGGCCCTGCCATGTCTGGGAAAGGGTGGCATGCCTAAGCACTTTTATTTTACCCCGGATAAAGATGTAATCAATCGGTTCATGATCCAGTTCTTTATTCTGAAAACCGTTAAATGTTCCGGAAGGGCCGTAGTGCGGCGTTGCTGAAACATCTTTTGTGTCTTTAACATCCAAACCATCTGAAGGATTAAGCATTACCTGCACCGGTTCGCTGCCGGGTTTAGCGTTAAAATCGCCCATAATAATCACCGGATCGTTTACCGCAATTTCAAGCATCTTTTTTTTCAGTAACAAGGCGCTTTCTTTTCTTGCCGCTTTACCAATATGATCAAAATGCGTATTGAAAGCAAAGAAAATTTTTTTTGTTTTTTTATCCCTGAATCTGCCCCATGTTACAATGCGGGTAATGGCCGCATCCCAGCTTTTGCTGCCGGGTATATCCGGCGTTTCAGATAACCAGAATGTGGCCGATTGTAATAACTGAAGCCGGGTGCTGTCATAAAAAATAGCAGAGTATTCTCCTTTTGTTTTTCCGTCATCTCTGCCCACACCTGTGTAATTATAATTCTTTAGCCTTTTTTTCAAATCCTCCATCTGGTCATGCAGCGCCTCCTGCACCCCCAGCAAATGAGTTTCGTGAAAAAGGACCTGTGAAGCCACAAAATCGCTTCGGTAAGGCCATGCATTCAGGCTGTCTGATTTTGTATTCAGGCGGATATTTAATGTCATTACATGCAGCGCCTCCTGGCCCGGAGTAAAATACGGGCTGATGATCAGCTGCATAAACCATATTGCGTGTTTCATTTCTATAATTACGGGTTTATTATCCGGAAATTTACTTCAAACTGTGATTTTAACATTTATCTGCCGCTGCATTATTCAAAATATTCATCTGTAAAAAGCGTTTATGATTTATCCTGCTTAATAATATTCATGAAAAATACCTTCGTAAAAATTCTGCCGGTTTTACTTTTTGTACTCCCTTTATCCCTTGCTGGCCAAATGATCACAGGGGTATGGAAAGGAAAGATCAACAGGCAGAAAGTGGAAGTAAAAATCATTCAGAAAGGCGACAGCCTTACAGGTACTTCTTATTATTATGAATCACCCACCCATTACCGGCGATACAGCATCAGGGGGTATTTTGATGCCAATACCAATGAAACCGTATGGTGGGACGATCAGCTGATCGAAGAACGCAAAGGAAAATACAGCCTCTCCGCTCCCGGTAAAATTCCTTTGCTTTCCACCGCCGATTTCAACTGCCCGGGAAGCCATAAAATGTTTCTTGACGGCAGCACCGCATCTAAAGAAGATGCCGGCCGCGCAAAAGGCGAAGTACATCTCGAAAAAGCAGAAAACGGAAGTTTTGCGGATGAATGGGACTTTGTGATTGATAATTATACTGTCGGCGCCAACGATCCATATATTATTGACAGCATCGCCGCACTATCTTCCCTCCGCATTACAGCGGAAGAGCAGCCGGTGGCCGATGATAAACCGGCGCCGTTTTATACCTTAAAAGAAAACAAACAGGTACAAAAAAAGGAAATAGAAAACACTCCATTGCCCACCAAAAAAGAAGCCAAACCCGAAACCCAGCCTGAAAAGAAAATTACAATTGAAGAAAAGTTTGTGGCCCGAAAAAGAGAGATCACTACAGAAATACCGGTAACCGGCGACAGTGTTGAACTTCGGTTTTATGATAATGCCGAAATCGACGGCGATTCCATTTCTCTTTTCTTAAACAATAAACTCATCTTTCAGCATATCCGGCTTACCGCCGCCGCATACACCATTAAGTTACCCGTAAGCGATCTTGATCAGACAAACGAACTGGTAATGGTAGCTGAAAACCTGGGTACAATCCCGCCCAATACTTCTTATATGATCGCTATTGTAGGCAGCAGGCGATATGACGCCATGCTGAAAAGCACTGAAGAAACAAGTGCCGTCATCCGGTTGACAAAACAATAACAATGTGAATAAATCTGTTTGTTTATAATGTTATTGTATATAATTTCATGTTAGTAATGTTTTAAACTACTTACTAACCATTGTATGGATAAACCTCTTTCAAACTCCTCTTCTTATTCTGTTTACTTTTTAAACGAATCCTGCGAGGTAAGGGATTTTTTTTCAACCGGTCAGAAATCGCTTCATGCGGCAAAGGCATTTTCTGCCGGCGATGTGATCAGTTCGTTCGGGGCTTCGTTTGTTTCTACGAAACCTTCGTATTTAACGGTACAGGTAGGCCACCGGAAACACATCGCTTTGCTTCCTCAGTTTTTACAATATGCCAACCACAGCTGCTGCCCCAATTGTTTTTTTGATACAACGGCTATGCAGTTTGTGGCTATAAGAGATATCCGGCCGGGAGATGAACTTACTTTCTTCTATCCTTCTTCCGAATGGGATATGGCCCAGCCTTTTGAGTGTAATTGTAAACAGCCGAACTGCCTCGGGCTGATCAGCGGCGCCGCATTTATTCCGGAAGAAGTTTTAAAGAATTACCGGCTTACAGATTTCATCGCCGCTAAATTAAAATCAAGACTAAAGAAAGAAAAGAGGGCCTGATTTTTATTTCAGGTATAATTTATAGAAGCCGGTAATCTCGCCGCCTCCCTGTTTTTTATCCCACACCCTGAATTGTACCAGGAAATAATCATACAGCTTATCAATCGATGTAATGACGGCGCTGAGAGATAAAAGCCCGGCCTCTTCTGCACGCATACCGTCGGGGTACGAAGCAAAAAGATCATCCGATTCGAGCAATACCTGTCCTTCGCTGGTAGATATTTTTTCTGTGGCACCGGGCTGCACCCTGCCGTTTTCCTCAATAAACCCATCGAGCACCAGGCGCAGAATTACTTTTTCATTCACATTGATCTTATTGCCCTCTTCCACCAGCGAGCCATCTTCGTAAAGAAGAAATGCCTGTTTGACCTTCAGACCTTTTTCGGTGCATTTCACATCATTCCGGATCTTGCTGGCCGGATTATCTTTGCCGGGTGACGGAGTGTTAACTTTTATTTCGCATGCGCATACAAAAGAAGAAAACAGCAAAATGCATATACGGGTTTTCATAAAAAAATTTAACCGGTAAAAAAATAAATTACACCACAACGTTGATCATTTTATTCTTTACGTAAATGATTTTTTTGGGTGTTTTTCCGTCCAGCCATTTCCGCACGGTTTCATCTGCCAGCACCGCTTCTTCCACCTGCTGCTGCGAGGCATCAAGTGATAAAGTGAGTTCAGACCTTGTTTTCCCATTGATGGCAACCGGGTACGCTTTGCTCGATTCTTTCAAATACTTTTCTTCCGCCTCCGGACAGGCAGCATTAAGTACAGTGGCTGTATTTCCCAATGCATGCCACAATTCTTCTGCAATATGGGGGGCATAAGGCGCCAACAGAATAACAAGCGGTTCAAGAATTTCTCTTTTATTGCATTTCAGATCGGTAAGTTCATTGGTAGCAATCATGAAAGCGCTGACGGCCGTATTAAAACTGAATCTTTCTGTATCTTCTTCTATTTTTCTGATGGTTTTATGCAGCACTTTTAATTCCGTATCGGTTGCCTTTTCTTCTGTCCATACTTTGCCTTTTATCTCATCAAAGAACAAACGCCAGAACTTTTTCAAAAACCGGTGTACCCCTTCAATACCTTTGGTATCCCAGGGCTTGCTCATTTCCACCGGACCGAGAAACATCTCGTACATACGGAACGTATCAGCACCGTATTTCGCAATTATATCATCCGGATTCACCGTGTTGAATTTGGATTTGGACATTTTTTCCACTTCGGTGCCGGTAATGTACGTTGTGTACGTACCATCCGGCTTACTGACCCAGCCATCTTCACAAATAAACACGGCATCTTTAAACTCGGGTTTCCATTTTCGGAATGCATCTATATCCAGATTTATTCCATCAACGATATTTACATCAACATGAAGTTTATCAATCTTCTGTCCATTATATTCTTTTTCATTTTCCAACTGGCCTTTTGAAACAAAGGTGTTTGTACCGTGAATTCGGTATACAAATCTTGATGAGCCCTGTATCATCCCCTGGTTCACCAGTTTTTTGTACGGCTCATCATGACCAATATAACCCAGATCGTAAAGCACTTTGGTCCACATGCGGCTGTATAATAAATGCCCCACTGCATGTTCGGTACCGCCGATGTATAAATCCACCTGCCCCCAGTAATCGCTTGCCTGGCGGCTGCAGAATTCTTTTTCATTGTGCGGATCCATATAGCGCAGAAAATACCAGGATGAACCGGCATAGCCGGGCATTGTATTTGTTTCAATGTTTTTTGAAGCCCATTCTTTAACGTTTGCCAGCGGCCCCTCTCCTTCCGGGCCCGGCTTATAACTTTCTACATAAGGCAACTCCAGTGGCAACTCTTTTTCATCCATCGGGTAAGCGATGCCATTCTTCCAGATGACGGGAAATGGCTCGCCCCAGTAGCGCTGGCGGCTAAACGCAGCGTCACGCATTTTATAATTTACTTTTCGGATGCCAATCCCCACTTCTTCAATTTTTTTTATCACCACCTCCGCTGCATCTTTCATTACCATCCCGTTGATGAAATCAGAATTTTCGAGTACCGCCTCTTTGGTGGGGTTGGCTTCTTGTCCGTTAAAGTGGCTGCCGATGATATTGGTGATGGGAATATTGAAATGTTTTGCAAACAAAAAATCACGCTGATCGCCGCAAGGCACACCCATAATGGCGCCGGTACCGTATCCGGCCAGCACATATTCCGAAATCCAGATGGGAATATTTTTTCCGCTGAAAGGATGGATGGCATAAGAACCCGTAAATACACCGGTAATTTTTTTCTCTGCCATGCGTTCCCTTTCGCTGCGGCTGTTTACATATGCTATGTAATCTTCTACCGCCTGCTTTTGCCGCTCAGTGGTAATGGATTTAACCAGTTCATGCTCCGGCGCGATAACCATAAAATCAATACCAAAAATGGTATCGGGTCTTGTAGTATACACCCGCAACCGTTCATTGCTTTCCGCCTCTCCTGTTAATCCCCTTTCAACAGTGATTGATGAACCGGTATCAGAATTTGTCCGGAGCTCTTTTGGCTCACCTGTTCTGATCCTGAATTCTATTTCCGCCCCCTCGCTTCTCCCGATCCAGTTCGTCTGCATTTCTTTCATGGCCTCGCTGAAGTTCACCCTTTCCAGTCCTTCGAGCAGCCGATCGGCATATTCTGTAATTCTTAAATACCATTGTCTCAGTTTCTTTTTTACTACAGGGTGGCCGCCCCGCTCGCTTACCCCGTTTATTACTTCATCATTGGCCAAAACCGTTCCCAACGCTTCGCACCAGTTCACTTCTCCGATACCGCAATAAGCCAGGCGATACTCCATCAGCACATTCATTTTTTTCTTTTCGTCAAAAGATTTCCATTGCTGCGGCGTAAAGCGGATCGAAGCCGGTTTAACGCCGGGTGCACCGGAACCATACTGTTCAAATAATTGAACCAGTGTAGATATCCGTTCTGCTTTCTGCGTTTTTCGGTTGAACCAGCTGTCAAACAGCTGAAGAAAGATCCATTGCGTCCATTTATAAAATTCCGGTTTGGATGTATTTACTTCCCTGCTCCAGTCAAAAGAAAAACCGATTTTATCCAGCTGGCTGCGAAAGTTTCTGATGTTGGCCTCCGTGGAAATCGCCGGATGAATTCCATGTTCAATGGCGTACTGCTCTGCCGGCAGGCCAAAAGCATCGTACCCCATTGGATGAAGCACATTAAACCCCTTCAGCCTCTTGTAGCGGGCATAAATATCAGAAGCGATATACCCCAGCGGATGCCCCACATGCAGCCCCGCCCCGCTCGGGTAAGGAAACATGTCAAGCACATAATACTTGGGTTTGGAAGAATCGTTACTTACTTTGTAAACGCCGTCCTTTTGCCATTTATCTTGCCAGTACTTTTCAATTTTTTTAAAATTATATTCCATTTCTTCTTAACAAATGCATTGATTGGGATTCCGGCTTCTGTACTACTATCAGCGGTGTTGCGTCGCACTCTTGTACTTCCTGCCCGCTGTTCAGTATGATGAACAGATTTTGTGCAGCCGAAAAGAGCGCCGCAAGAAATTTTGAATAAAGATGTGAAAGAAGGCTTAAAAAAAACCGAATTGTTGCCTGTTCACACCCGCTTCAAAAAATAATAGCCGGAAGCCATCGTTTTTGAGAGCTGCAAATTTACGGATTGTGCCGGCTAAGCGACGTAAATCCTTTATTTTTGCCTGCCCCGGCTGAACACCCATAGCTGGCCCGTTGCTTAAATAAATCTGTACACATGGTTCAATTTGGTAAAAGCTCGTCCAAACGCGGAAAACCTTCTTACTTCATGGCCATTCTTGGCGTAAGCATCGTGTTGCTTTTTATCGGCATCTTCGGCTGGATTTTTTTAAACGCAAGTACCTATATACGCCACCTGAAAGAGGAAGTGAAAGTAACGGTTTACCTGCAGGAAAATGCCCGGCAGGAAGATATTGACAAATTGAAAACAACCATTGAAGCGCAACCTTATGCCAAATCAACCGAATTTGTAGATAAGGAAACAGCCAAAAAAAGATTTGAGATAGAAGACGGAAGCAATTTTGATGAGTTTCTTGACGAAAACCCGCTTCCCCGGTCCATTGAGTTTTATCTCAACAGTGCCTATGTGCAGAAAGATACACTGGCAAAAATCAAAGCATCGCTGCTTGAAAATATTTTGCTGGTAAACAGTGTGGATTATCCGGTGGCGCTGGTAGAACGAATGGAAATTATACTGCGCTGGATTCTGATCGGTCTCGTCATTCTGGCGGTGTTTTTTCTGCTGATGTCCATTATACTGATCGATAATACCGTGAGGCTGGCCATGTACAGCAACCGTTTTTTGATAAAAACCATGCAGATGGTAGGCGCCACCCGCGGGTTTATTTCCAAACCCATGAACGTGCGGGCCATCATCAACGGTTCGGTTGCTGCCCTCATCGCCATACTTATTGTGCTGGGAATCATCCTCCTTTTCGAATGGATGGTGCCCGAGTTCAGGGTGCTAAGAGATAACAATAAGCTGATACTGCTTTTCGCTTTGCTGCTGATAGTAGGCATCGGCATCACACTGCTTAGCACGCACCGCAGCGTTACAAAATACCTGCGCATGAAACTGGACGATTTGTATTAAAGCCCCCCGAAAACCGGAAAGTCAGCCACCATTGTAACTTATTATATACTGATCTCCGCTTACTGACTTGCGGACTTTTGTGACTTTTACTCTATATTGCATATTCTAATTGACAGACATGAGCGAAAAGAAAAAATCAAAAACACCGGCAATAGCAAAAGCCGATTCCCTTTTCGGAAAGGAAAATTACCTGCTGATGCTGGCAGGAGCAGTAATCATTGCTCTTGGTATGATACTGATGAGCGGAGGAAAAAGCAATACGGACCCCAATGTGTTTAACGCCGAAGCTGTGTACAGCTTCCGCCGCATTACTCTGGCCCCTGTTCTTATCATTGCGGGCCTGGTTATCGAGATATACGCCATTTTCAAAAAACCGAAAGAAGAACAATAAGTAAACAAATAAATAATTACTAAACCCCGGCCGACACGGGGTTTTTCATTTACTTTACACATGAGCATCTTCGAAGCCATTCTGATAGCTGTTGTGGAAGGTATTACCGAATTCCTGCCCATCTCTTCCACCGGTCATATGATCATAGCCAGTTCTATGCTCGGCATTCATAAGAAAGAATTTACAAAACTCTTTGAGGTAGCTATTCAGTTCGGGGCTATTCTTGCCGTGGTGGTGCTGTATCGTAAAAAATTCTTTGACTTCAGAAGAAAGGAATTTTATTTCAAACTCCTGGTAGGTGTGATACCTGCATTGGCGCTGGGTCTTTTATTCAGTGAAAAAATAGATAAACTGCTGGAAAGCCCGCTTACGGTTGCCATCAGCCTGTTGGTAGGCGGCATCGTGCTTTTGTTTATTGACCGGGCCTTCCGAAAACCCCTGGTACAGTCCGATGAGCAGCTCACTTACTCCAAATCGTTTCTCATTGGCTGCTGGCAGATCATTTCCATGATACCTGGTGTAAGCCGCAGCGCGGCCTCTATTATCGGTGGCATGCAACAAAAGCTCACCCGCAACTTTGCCGCTGAATTTTCCTTTTTTCTGGCTGTGCCCACCATGTTTGCTGCCTGTTTCTATTCGTTATTTCTGAAAGAATGGCCCCTGTCGCAGAAAAAAGGATATCAGATTATTCTTGAAAGCTCAGAGAATCTTACCGCCTTTTTCATTGGCAATATGGTGGCCTTTGTGGTAGCCATGCTGGCCATCCGTTTTTTTATCAATTACCTGAAAATTTACGGCTTTCGTTTCTTTGGATGGTATCGGGTACTGGCAGGCATTATATTGCTTATCATCATTCTTTCGGGCAGCATAGAGTAAACATAGTCTCTGTCTGAACAAATTAATTTATCTTGATAACCACTGACCGGCACCGCATAAAACCAACTGTATGCAAACAGCCTCTAAAAAAGTACAGAACGCCTGGGCGATGTATGACTGGGCCAATTCTGTATACAACCTTGTAATCACATCCACCATTTTTCCCGCTTATTTTGAAAGCATGACGGGCGACGGTGACGACCTGACGAAAAACGATACGGTAGTTTTTCTCGGAAGAGAATTTGTCAATACGTCGCTATACAACTATGCACTTTCGTTTGCCTTCCTGCTTATTGCTCTTTTTTCGCCACTGCTTTCGTCAATTGCCGATTACAAAGGCAATAAAAAATCATTTCTTCGTTTCTTTATGACGCTGGGCTCCGTAGCCTGCAGCACCTTGTACTTTTATAATGAAACCAATCTGGGCCTCGGCATCGTTTGCATCATTCTGGCCTGCATTGGCTTCTGGTCAAGTCTTGTATTTTACAACAGCTACCTGCCGGAAATAGCCACTCCTGCCGATCGGGATAAACTGAGCGCTAAAGGGTTTGCTTATGGCTATGTAGGCAGCGTCATTCTTCAACTCGTCAGTTTTGCATTGATCATGAAAAATGATCTGTGGGGAATAACCAAAGGATATGCATCGCAGTTATCTTTTTTACTGGTTGGTGTGTGGTGGTTTGTTTTTGCCGGCCTGGCATTGAAAAGATTTCCGGATTCGGCGCCGGCTGGAAATATTAATCAAAATAATATTCTTACCAATGGCTACAAAGAACTGCGCAAAGTGTGGAACCAGCTTACGCATATGCCCGTATTAAAAAGATACCTTGCCGCCTTTTTCTTTTTTAATATGGGGGTACAAACCGTAATGCTGGCTGCCACCCTCTACGGAAAAAGTGAACTGGCCATACCTACCGAAAATCTTATCGTCGCCATTCTCATCATTCAATTAATTGCCATACCCGGTGCTTTTGCCATAGCAAAACTTTCGTCCGCCATCGGCAACCTGAAAGCCCTGATGGTTTGTGTGCTGGTATGGACAGGGATTTGCATCCATGGTTATCTTATTCCTTCGGGGGATATAATACAATTCTATGTGCTGGCTGTAATTGTAGGTTTTGTAATGGGTGGCATACAGGCGCTAAGCCGCTCCACCTATGCCAAGCTGATGCCGGAAACAAAAGACACCGCTTCTTTTTTTAGTTTTTATGATGCGTCGGAAAAAATAGGCATCGTAATCGGCCTGTTCTGTTTCGGTTTCTTTACAGAAATTACCAATTCGCAACGAACATCCGTGTTGGCTCTTATGACCTTCTTTGCCATTGGGCTGATCTTGCTTTTATATACAAAAGCAGTTGAAAAAAACCAGGATCCGGCATTACAATAACTTAATGAAATTTCCCTTTATTACATATGAATTTATATTCTATTCATACCGGAAACTTCAAACTCGACGGCGGGGCCATGTTTGGTGTAGTGCCCAAAAGCATCTGGAATAAAATAAATCCGGCCGACGAAAATAATCTCTGTACCTGGGCCATGCGCTGTTTGGTGATCGAAGATGGAGAAAGGCTTATTCTTATTGACAATGGCATTGGCAACAAACAGGATGACAAATTTTTCAGGCATTATTATCTGCACGGCGATGACAGTCTTGACAAGTCTTTGGCAAAGCATGGTTTTCACCGCGATGATATCACTGATGTGTTTTTAACGCACCTGCATTTTGATCATTGCGGCGGCAGCATCGTGCGGGAAGACAACCGGCTGATACCCGCATTCAGAAATGCCGTTTACTGGAGCAATATCCATCATTGGAACTGGGCAGTAAACCCAAATGAAAGGGAGAAAGCTTCTTTTCTCAAAGAAAATATTCTGCCTATTGCCGAAAGCGGCCAGCTAAAGTTTGTAAAACATCCGAACGAAGATGAAAAAAAACAGGGCGGCTGGACCGCGCAGCCGGCAAACTCTGTTTTATCTGCCCATTTTGATGATCAAATAAAAATATTCTTTGTGGACGGACATACGCAAGCCATGATGCTGCCGGCTGTAGAATACAAAGGAAAAACAATAGTTTTTATGGCCGATCTTTTGCCTTCGCACGGGCATATTCCCATTCCCTATGTAATGGCTTACGATATGTATCCCTTAACTACGCTTTTTGAGAAAAAGGCTTTCTTAAACGAAGCGTTGGAAAACGATTATATATTATTTTTTGAGCACGACCCGCTGCATGAATGCTGCACCCTGCAGCAAACGGAAAAAGGCATAAGGCCAAAAGAATTTTTTCGCCTCAACGATATATAACATCATTCATCCTTTCCGGCGGATAAGAGAAGTAAGCGGGTAACGAAGCCCTTTGTAGCTCATCATATCCGCTTTTATTTTACCCACTACGATGGGGCTTTCTACCCGCAGCGGCACCCGGTTCATATCATCACTTACCCACACGGTCATATTTTCACCACCCTTAAAAATAGTTCCTTCCAGTAATAAAGGTTTGAACTTGATTGCCCTGAACCTTCCGTATCTTGTCTTTACTTCTTCTTTTCCCATGTAGCGGATATACATGTCGAAAACCTCATTATCAAGAAACATGGAAAACCGGATCTTGTCTTCCGGCTTGTATTTATTAAAATCAATGCTGCGGGCATAGTACACGGCACTCAGCACATCCTGTACACAGGCAGGTACCTGAAATACCCCCTGGGAAGTAACGGCCGTATTGGCGGCTTTATTAAATGTAATGTTCTCGTACTTTTTAAAACCTCCTTCATTTATATTTCTGATAAACTTATACGGCTGCAACGTGGTAGTATCGAAATAACTTTCATATTTGTCCCTCACTTTGTATACCCAGTCGTAAGAGGGATTGGTTTTGCCTTCGCCTACCACATGATACACAGGCCGCCCGTTCATTGTTTCCAGCGTATTGCTAAACGTGGCTGTTCCCGCATTTACAAATACGCCTACCACGGAATAATATACCGTGTACACCACTTTCTCTCCTTCTGCAAAAGCGGTATTCCGTATTCCGCAAAAATCATCCTGTGCCGCTTTTTCTTTGCCGGAAAAAAGAAAAAGACATACCCATCCGGTTAAAAAATAATTAACCCTTCTCATTCCTGCCGCTGAATATTTTTATTCCAATAATCATAATACTTCCAATCAGCGCCGGCACAGCAAGATTGATAAACCATACAGCCGTTACCGCAAAGGTGATACCCAGTTTATTGGCACTGAATAAGCCGGCCAGCAATAAACCCACATTACCCCTCATGCCGAAATCGACCAATGCAAAGCCCGGGATAATGGTAAGCACCAGAAACAATACACTCATTACCCAAAAACTCTGCCACCAGCCAATGGTTACATCAAAAAAATCAAACAACAAATAATACTGTAACGCAAAAACAAAGAAGCGTATTGCCGATAAAGACAATAATTGCAGCAGTACCGATGCATTCAGCAAACCCAAACCATGAAAAAGCCAGCTATATTTTTCCGCTGCCGCAAATTTTGAAAGCCATCGTACAAACCATGAAATGCGGCAATAAATCACCATCAGAAAAATCAGCACAGCTGCCGTACCGTAAATCAATGCATCAATCCATACCGGCGATCCGTAAACGGCTATACCGGAAGCAGTGATTTTTTCTCTTAAAAAAATTAATCCCGGCATGCCGGCCGCCAATGTTATGATCAGCTGACTGATGCTCCCAAACACAGTGAGTGAAACAGAGCGCAGCCGGTTTCCTTCGTGCATATACAATACCCGTCCTAAATATTCGCCGATGCGGTTGGGCATCGTAACGCTGAATGAAACGCCGGAAAAAACTGCTTTCAGTGCGGTAAAAAATTTAATTTTTTCGATACCCCTTACAAGTATTCGCCACTTCACTGCTTCCAGCGACCAATTGATCATCATCAGAAAAATGACCGCCGCAAGATTCCATACCAGCGGGGTGGTAAATGATTGCTGTATTTTTTGCCACGAAAGCGAAAGGTCTTCCTGTTTTATTACCTGCCGGTAAACAGACCAGGCAAGCCAAACAAACAATATCGGGCCCAAAAAATAGTTGAAGAAGATTTTGATATTTTTGTTCACCCGCATTATCAACGTAAAAATAATATCCCGCTTGCAAAAGCCTTCGAAAATAATACTTGGAGTAGACCCCGGAACACTCATGATGGGATACGGAATTATTGCTATAAAAGGAAACCGCATCTCACTTATCGAAATGAACTTCCTGAAATTGTCTCCCAAAAACGATAACTATACAAGGCTTCGGCTGATCCATGAAAAGGTACAGGAACTTATCAACACCCATTCGCCCGATGAATTTGCCATCGAAGCGCCTTTTTTCGGAAAAAATGTGCAAAGCATGCTCAAGCTCGGAAGGGCGCAGGGAGTGGCTATTGCAGCGGCCATGAACCTGAACATTCCGGTTACAGAGTATTCACCAAAAAAAATAAAGCAATCCATCACCGGCAACGGCAATGCCGCCAAAGAACAGGTATGGAAAATGCTGCAAAATTTACTTGGTGTCAGCAACAAACCCAAATATTATGATGCCACCGATGCGCTGGCCGCCGCGGTATGTCATCATTTTCAGACAAACGGGGCCATTAAAAAGCCAGCCCCTTCCAGATCCGGAAATAAACAAAACCGGTGGATTCAATTTATCAGCAATAACCCGGAAAGGGTGATCATAAAATAAAATATGAAAGCAAGCTGTTTTATTTTGTTTTTGTTTCTGCTCCGTTCATTTTACGGAAACAGCCAGACTGTGCAGGAGAAGATTAAGGCTTTTGCAGATAAAAATGAAACAAGCATCATCGATGAATATATACAGTTTGTTTCTATTCCCAATGTAACTACAGACACGCCGCATATCCGGCAAAATGCCGGTTTCATTTTACAAATGATGAAGCAGCGGGGTATAAAGGCTGAACTGCTGGATGGATTTACACCCGGTATCAATCCTGTTGTATTTGGAGAAGTAAAAGTACCGGGAGCTGTTCAAACCATTGCCTTTTATGCCCATTACGACGGGCAACCGGTAAATCCGCAGCAGTGGGCCGAAGGATTGCAACCTTTTGTGCCTGTATTTATTGATAAACCCATAGAGCAGGGCGGAAAAATTATTGTACCCGATGGAAAAATCTACCGCGACTGGCGGCTGACAGGCAGAGGAAGCGCTGATGACAAAGCTGGTGTAATGACCATTCTCAATGCATTCGATGCAATTGCAAAAAACAAAATTCCGCTGAAGAATAATATTCTTTTCTTTTTTGAAGGAGAGGAAGAAAGAGGATCTGTACATATTGCAGAAATTTTTGAAAAGCATAGAAATAAACTAAAGGCCGATCTCTGGATTATTGCCGACGGGCCCCGGCACATATCGGGAAAAAAACTGGTACAGTTTGGCGTTCGCGGCGATGTAAACATGCATCTCACATTATACGGACCCAGGCGGCCTTTGCACAGCGGCAATTATGGCAACTGGGCCCCCAATCCTGCCCGCCTGCTGGTAGAACTGCTGGCCGGTATGAAAGATGAAAACGGCCGGGTGATTATTGAAGGGTTTTATGACGATGTGATTCCCCTTTCACAAAGTGAAAAAGAGGCGCTGGCTGCAATTCCCGATATTGAGGACCCGCTGAAAAAAGAACTGGGCATTGCCCTGCCCGAAGGGGGTGGAAAGTCTTTCCAGGAATTGCTTCATCTGCCTACACTAAACATTAATGGTATTCAGAGTGCCAACGTGGGAGTCATGGCGGCAAATATTATTCCGGTAAAAGCCGAAGCCGTGCTGGACCTGAGGCTCGTTTTGGGAAATGATGCACAAAGACAGGTTGCAAAGGTGATAAGGCATATTGAATCGAAAGGTTATTATGTACTGGACCGCGAACCCACCGATGAAGAACGACTTCGCTATCCGAAGCTGATAAAAATTACACATACCGGGGGATATAATGCGCAGCGTACGCCACTTGATCTTCCGATTGCGCAAAAAGTAATAAAAGCCGTACAGTCAACGGCCGATTACCCGGTTATCTTATTGCCATCGGCCGGAGGCAGCTTACCCCTGATTATATTTGAAGAAAAACTTGGAGCAAAACTGATTACCGTTCCGGTAGTAAACTACGACAATAACCAGCATGCCGAAAATGAAAATGTGCTGATTCGCTTTTTATTTGAAGGAATAACGACGATGGCAGCGCTAATGCTGATGGAGTGATTCTGATTTAAAAACAGAAGCTGGCCGATTTTGTGCTCACAGCAATGTACCGGCCGAACATGTTCAGCATAAAAATCATAAGAAAAGAAATGCTGCTATCTCTTCACAAGTGAGCTATTATTTTTTCCTGCACCTTTTTCAACTCTTCTTTTGAAAGCGAAAGCTTGGGCTGGGTAAAGTTCAGATCGTTTGCCGAGTTGATGGGGATCAGATGCATATGTGCATGCGGCACTTCGAGCCCTATAACCGATATGCCACAGCGGTTGCACCTGAATGCTTTTTCAATGGCCCGGGCAATCGGTTTGGCGAACAGGAGCATTTCTGCCAAATACGCATCCGGAAGATCAAATACATTATCCACTTCGGTTTTCGGCACTACCAGCACATGTCCTTCTCGTAAAGGAAAGATGTCGAGAAAAGCGAAAAATTTTTCATTCTCCGCAATCTTGTACGATGGTATTTCGCCTGCAATGATCTTTGAAAAAATAGTCATACCGCCAACAATTTTGAATTTCAACCGTGAAAATAAATAAGCAATTACGCTCAGTTTCATTTTAGAAATAAGTCAAATCTACAAACAATAAAAAAGAACCCCTTTTACAAAAATGCAAAAGGGGTTTTACGAAGTGAAATTTTCTTATTTCGCATGAGCTGGCCGGCGTGCCGTTTTAAACAGAAATATTTTCTATTTTAAATTTAATTAATCCGGCCGGTGCCTGTACCTCCGCCATTTCGCCAACCGTTTTTCCCAGCAGGGCTTTGCCGATGGGTGAAGTAACGGAAATTTTTCCCTGCTTGAGGTCGGCCTCGTTTTCGCCTACGAGCTGGTAGGTAACCTGTTTCTTTGTGTTAAGATTGGTAAGCTGCACCTTTGTAAGGATAGATACTTTGCTGGTGTCAATATTGCTTTCATCAATGATTCTTGAGTTGGCGATGATGCCTTCGAGCTGCGCAATCTTTGCTTCCAGTATGCCCTGGGCTTCTTTGGCTGCATCGTATTCCGCATTTTCTTTCAGGTCGCCTTTTTCTTTTGCCTCGGCAATAGCTCTGGAAGCGGCGGGGCGGTCATGCGCTTTCATCCGCTGAAGTTCCGCTTTCATTTGTTCAAAGGTTTCCTTTGTAACATAATTATATCCGCTCATAAAATTTTCTTTAGTGCTAAAACAGAAAAAAATAACAACGCCTCAGAGCCTGCTGAAGCGTTGCATTTTATGAAACAAAGATATAAAAACTATTTAACCCAAAAATGCATTTTGGTAAAAAGGGTACTTTGAAAAAGCAAATCCCCTGGTTGTTTGCTGCTATCATCTAACCAAAAAGCTTCTCCAATAACACTTTGCTCATCAGCAAGAAAGCCTCATGACTGTAACCGGCTATATGGGGGGTAATGAGAACGCGGGGGTGGTTAAGCAGCCAGTCCAGGGTTTTTTTTTCTTCGGGTGTATATGTGTTGAGTTTTTCATTTTCCAGTACATCCAGCGCTATGCCCGCTATTTTTTCCTGCTTCAGGGCCTCTGCAGCCGCTTTGATATCCACAACCTTGCCGCGTGATGTATTGATGATCCACGGTTTTTGCTCAAGTTGCTGAAAGAAAGCCGTATTGGCCATGTGATGCGTTTCTTCGGTAAGCGGCACATGAAAACTAATTACATCTGCGTACCGGCATAGCTGTTCAATGCCTGCTTCTCTGATATACCCCTTACCGAAACCAAACTTATATTTATCATAGGCAAGAACAGTAACATCAAAAGAACCTATCCGCTTTGCAAAAAAACTGCCGGCATTTCCATAGCCAATGATCCCAACCGTTTTACCCGAAAGTTCATACCCGCGGTTTTCATTTCTGCGCCATTTGCCTTCCTTTACTTCGCAATACGAAGAAGCAATATGATTCATCAGGCTAAGCAGCATGCCCAATGCATGCTCGGCTACTGCGTTGCGGTTGCCTTCAGGAGAGCTTACGCACCGTATACCTTTGCTTTCGGCATAGGCGGTATCAATGAGCTCCATACCGCTGCCCAGCCGGCCTATCCATTTCAGATGCGGAGCCGCATCAATGATTGTTTTATCAACTTTTATTCTTGTGGTCACTACCAACCCCTCCGCATCGTTTACCATTGATTTCAGTTCGTCGCAGGTGATTTCGGGCCGGTATAAAACGTCGTATCCTTTCTGGTGCAAGGATGTTATCAGAAGATCATGCGCCCTGGCTGTAATAATTACTTTTTTCATTTACGGAAAAATATCCTGTTTCTTCATTTTAAAAGTAAGCATCCCAAAATCCTGAACCGTTAATTGCTCAGCTCTTTTATCAAATACGGAATCGGTAAGCAATCCGGTTTCAAAAAGCCCTTTTACCGCATTTCTTAAAGTCTTTCTCCTTTGGTTGAACGCTGCTTTCACCAGCACAAAAAAGTCTTTTTCGCTTCTCATGTCTGTTTTTTTATGCAATGGCAATAACCGGATTACGGCGCTTTTCACTTTTGGCGGCGGAGTAAAACATTTTTCATGCACTTCAAAGAGATATTCTACAGAAAAAAAAGCTTTGAGCAAAACGCTGAGTACCCCGTATGTTTTGCTGCCTTCTTTTGCAGCCGCCCGCTGCGCCACTTCTTTCTGAAACATTCCTACCACACATTCCACCTCTTCTTTCCAATCCAGTATTTTAAACAATATCTGCGAGGAAATGTTGTAGGGAAAGTTTCCAACAACAGTAAACGGCCCTGCAAACGGCTTTTCGATTTCAAGAAAACTGTCGTTAATAATTTTTTCTTTCAGAACAGGATAGGTGCTGTACAGAAAGTGGGCTTTCTCCTTATCTATTTCCACTGCCTTAAAATTGATATTTTTCAGCTCAATCAGGTGTTTTGTCAGCGCTCCGCCACCGGGGCCTACTTCCAATAAATTCGAAAAAGGATGTTTTTGAAGTTCTGAAACGATCTTCCGGCAGATATTTTCATCTTTCAGAAAATGCTGTCCCAGCGATTTTTTAAGTGTATACATGCCTGCAAATGTATACTGTAAAAAAAAGCTGCCGGGAGCAGTTATCATTTTTCTTCATAAATTAAATTTATCAGTCGTCCGTTCCGGCTCTGCGGCTGCCTTAGATTAGTCAAATGGAAGAGTGTGTTATTTTTTAAGCAGCGAAAATTTCCGGGTAAGCAGTTGTTCCCCCGTCTGAACAATAAGGTAATAAATACCGGAAGGCCAGTTCTCCGTTTCAGGGCAGGTCAGGGTTTTGCTGCCTGCAATCAAAGTTTGTGCTGACTGTAGGAGTGTTCTTCCTTTTACATCCACAATACGAATAGTTGCATCGGCATTTTTGTCAGCAGTTATTATCAACCGCAATACCTCTGTAACCGGGTTTGGCGCTACTGATATGTTTATGAACTGATTTTTTGAAATATTCACTATTCTTATCACACTGTATTTATCTGTTTCTCCCGCCGTACTTGCAATTTTCAGCCGGTAATAGGATTTTCCGCTCAGCGGTGAATAATCCCATGTGGTATAGTTTTGGATTCCGGGTTTATTTTCTGGTGTCACGGTCGCTACGGTATTCCACCCGGTTCCATCCATACTACGCTGAACAGTATAGCTGGTCAGCCCCGATTCGTTATCGGTTGACCACTGCAGTTTTACTGAATTTTCTGAAATCACTGTTGCATTAAATGAAAGCAAATCAACCGGTAATAATGAACTTATGTATACAGGGTAATCTTCCACTTCGCCATTGCTGTAATAACCGGTGGCATTATTTACCGTCATCCCGCTTGCTGCCCTGGCCACACGAATACGGAGATACGTATTTTGTCCGATGACCAGCGGCGTATTGATTCCTATCCACGATAAGGTAACTGTTTGCAATACCGGGCCGCCGTGTGGAACGGTGGCTGATCTTCCTTCGCCGGCTTCAAAAATGCCGTTTCCGTTAATATCAAGCCAGGCAATGACTGTGGCGTTTGCGCCTGTATTGTTATATACTGTTATATCGGTAATATAATTGGTAGTGCCTGTATCCAGTACATGAACGGTAGCCACTGCATCTTCATCCGATCCGTCGGCATCGGCCAATGCAGAAGAAGTTTTATTAAATTCCTGATCCCAGAGAGGCCCCAGGTGCAATGCGGTATCCTTTTCGTGCAAGGCCGGGCTTAATGCTACCGGGTCGTATGATGCGGGTGCATCGCCGAAATCACTTTTTGGACGAAACCCGGTCGCATCGCCGCAAAAGCCTGTCCAGTCAAGTGCGGTAGCCCCTGTAATCGTTGTAGTTGGTCCGATAGTACCATTCATATTGTAAACGGCAATAGCATCGTATACCCAGTATCTGGTGTTGTTCCAGGTGATACCGGCCTGACGCGGTGTAAGACCTCCCGTATAATAGTTTTGAACGATGGTTTGTGTTTGCAAATCGTAATGAGTGAATCTTCGGGCAGCAGTATTGGGCGATCCGGCAAAATCTACCAGCAGCCCGTCGGCAATGGTGAAATCGTTCCAGTCGTGCAGCGATGTTCCCGATCCGTTATCGGAAGGTGTGGCGTACACCTGACAGGCTTTTATGGCATTACCCCCCGGAACGTCAAATTCAATACGCCAGATAATAGTTTCCCTGCCGCCGTTATTTCCAGGTGTCAGATTTCCTTCCACACCAAAGTACAGATCATTATCATAAAATGCACATCCTGCCGATTCCACACCGCGATTGAAGGTAGGAATACCCAGCGTATTCACATTGGGTACAAGTACACTCATTGTTTCGGTATCGAAATTGAACCGCTTGATTGTTTTATTAATTGCCGGATTGGAGGTAAAATCGATCACATAATACAGATTATGCTGCAAATGATCGTATGCTATACCATTGATGTAGCGCGGAGAAGTAACATCCTGAAAAATCATTTTTGCCTGTCCGTTAGAAGTATTGATCAATGAAACCGTATTGGTATCGGAAGTGCCGATAATATAAGTAGGCTGCCCGGTAAATGGCTGTGAGGATATAAAATAATTATTAGGAAAAGTACCTACCACACAGGCGGTAAAATCGGACAGCCAAAAGTCGCCCGCCGTACCGCTCATGGCCACCGTAACCGTTTTAACGGGCCCGGTAATTGTGATATTAACTGCCGCAAGGTTGGAGTTATTTGCTGTAGCGCCTCCGGCTCCCTGTCCCTGTGCATTGGTAGTGCCCGACCCGGTAATGGTAACCGTACCTCCGGCAGGTTTGGTCATAGTGATGAGCAGCGGAGTGGCTGCGGCATTGGTGGCTGTAACATTCACCCGCTGGCTGTTATCAATATCGTAAAGCGAAAACTGAAAATTATTTACTTCATTATCGAAGGTAAAAGTAATATTACCGTTTCCGTTGTACTGCACATCGGCGCCGGTTCCAAACGTGCCAGATTCGCCGGTGTGTGTTGTGTTCTCGCCAGTAGTTGTAATAGTACCGGGATATACAATTACTACCCGGTTTACGCCAATGGCAAAAGCCTGTGTCTGGCTCATGGCCGCTGTTACATATCCCGAATAACTTCCAGTGGTAATAAGATAATCAAGATTGTCCCAGTTGAGGTTGGCTGTGTTGCTGCCGGCAATACATTGTGCCTTTGAAACAGATGCTGTGTACAAAACCAGCAGAACAACTGCTGAACATTTTGAAATTAACTGTAAAAAAAATGTGAGTACAACTGTCTTCATAGACACGGATTACGCTTAACAAAATACAACGAATGCCAATGTTGTCAGATAGTAGATTTAAGCAAGAAATAAAGGTTTAACCGCTTCCGATTATACCTGATAATTGAAGGGAAAACGGTGACACACATTCGCTATATTCTACACGAAAAAAATCCATAAACCGGAGTTCGGCCAATAGTCAATTTAATAAGTGTTTTTACTTATTAAAAATAAAAAAACCCTTTCCAGGATTGGAAAGGGTTACAGGATAAACCTGTCAGTAATAACCAGCTACCTACTTTATAATCAGTTTTTAAGCAATTGCCGGGTATATTTCTGGCGGCTGATGTGTGCCTCCAGTATATACACTCCTTTTGGTAAGTCGCCCACATTATCCAGCATAAACGTATTGGGGCCCGCAGTACCATTAAAGCTTTTCTTTTTAATCAGCCTGGCTTTTGCGTCGTACAAATTCACAGTTACTTTTTCATTACCCGGAAGATTGGCGCCGATGGCTACCTGGTCGGTAAACGGATTGTTCAGCACATTGAATGGCTGTTTGCCATTTACCTGCAAAGCCACAACACGGCTGTAAGTAAACGACCCGTCGAGATCAACAGATTTTAACCGGTAATAATATACAGCGGTTGCAGTAGTGCTAACCGGATCAGTGTATGAGTACGTATAGGAACCGTTTTGATTTCGCGCCGGGTATGTTGTAATACGGGAATAGCTATTTCCGTTGGTGCTTCTTTCAAGTTCATAATTTCTTAGTCCTGTTTCATTTTCGGTTTTCCATTCCAGCTTATTAACGCCCGACTGATGAATACCGGTAAATGATGTGATGGTTACCGGCAGCGTACCGCTGTAGAGGTCGCTGCGGAACACTCCTTTTCCATGCGTGGCGGCAATAAGTTTGTTATTGGCATCTACCTGCAGGTCAAAAACCTGGGTGGCATCCCAAAAACCATTGCTGTAATCTGTCCAGGTGGCGCCGCGATCAGGGCTTACATAAACACCAAAATCAGACCCGGCATAAATTACCTGCGGATTGGTGGGATCAATCAGTATGGCATTAAATGGTACATCAGGAAGCCCTGTACCTCTGTCAATCCACGTGGCGCCTCCGTTTGGCGTCAGGTAAACATGAGAAGTTCCAAAACCACCCAATACCACATATACGCTGTCATCGTTGTTAGCGCTAATAGCAAAGTCCATCACAAACCTGTCTGGTAACGTTCCCTTTATACTGGAATATGGTGTAGTAGTTGGAGTTGTGGTTCTGAAAACATTTGGCTGGCCGTTTACCCACAGATAATCATTGGTGGTATTTTGCGCAATATTAGAGGTAGAAACATAAATTTTATCCCGGTTGGTGGGAGATACAGCCAGCGCTATTGCTGTTTTGCGCTGCTGTTCTATGTAATTCGTTGAGCCGGTGCCGGTATTTGTCCATGTACCACCGCCATTTGTAGAGCGATGGATGTTATCTGAAGCGACATACATATAGTTGCCGTCTGATTTACTGATGGCAACAGGCGCCATGAACCCTGTTCTGTCATCGGCCACAAAGGCCCACGAACTTAATACTGAGCTGAAACTACCGGCTACTCCGGTAGTGGAGCGCCTCACACTTCTGGCATCATTGGAAGCCAAAACAGTGCTACCGTTCGGGGCAACGGCGCAGGGCCCTCCGTCTCCGCCAAAAGCCGTTGACCAGGAAGATCCGTTATATCTTACCACCCCATTATCCTGCAAGCCTCCTATTATTAGGTCCGGATTTGTGGGATGCACTCCGATGGAAGCATAAAACTGCGTAGCTCTAAGGCCTGTGTTTATACTGGTAAACGTGCTTCCTCCGTTTGTGCTTTTATAAATGCCTCCGTCAGAGCATACATAAATTCTTCCCCTGTTGACCGGGTCAAATTCAATATCATGTACATCTGCGTGCACGCCGCCACCTACAGTAGTAAGCGTAGCAGTGGATACCCTGTATCTGTACCAGGAAACACCTGCCATCATTACTGAGTCGGTAGCAAAAGGATTAATAGCCACATCATGCGAAAACCAGTATTGATACTCGCAATGGTGCGAGTTGCTGAGGGCTGTCCATGTGCTGCCGAAATTGGTAGAGCGGTACAGTTCGGTTTCGCCGGTTCCTCCATCTGTACGGCCAATACTGGCTATCAGCTCGCCGGATCCAACATTATCCAGGCGTATAAACCCATTAAATGTGGATGGCAATCCCGAAGTAATTTTTGTCCAGGTGGGTGAAGCACTGTTTCCGTTGGTAGTTCTGTATATTCCTTTATCTGCATTTACCATATTTCCCACGCCTACTACAATCTGATCGGTATTGGATGGGTTAATGGCAACATCGGAAACATATATCTTGCTTAATATCTGGCTCCAGCTTGCGCCGCTGTTGGTAGAACGATAGAGACCATCTGTAGTACATGCGTAAATCGTATTGCTGTTGGTAGGATCGAACTCCAGCATTTGAATGCCGTACAACTGAGACGAGGTTTTAGTCATTACCTGCGTCCATGTGTTTCCGCCATCCGTGCTTTTCAGAATACCGATGCCATACGTACCTCTGGTTTTCCAAACATTGAACCCGGTATTGGAAGTATCCACGCGATACACTTCGCCGGTTCCGGCATAAATAATATTAGAATTGGAAGGGTCGACCAGAATGGATGATACGCCCAAAACCGGAAGACCGGTGGTTACAGAGGTCCAGCTGGTACCGGCATTGGTAGATTTCCAAATACCCCCGCTGGCCGATCCGGCCCACAGATTATTCGTATTATTGGGGTCAATGGCGATACAAAGAATTCTGCCGCCGATTGTACCCACATCTCCGAGCGAAGTCCAGTTGGCCGCGGCAGTTCTTGCATTTCGTGTAAGCGTATTATTCTTTAACTGCAGATGCTGCTGCCAGGCTCTCTGGTATTTTTCGCCCAGATTATACGGATCTGGGTAGGCCCTGGCTGCGAACCACAAACCGAGCTGTTTGCCCGCCCCGCTTTGTTGTTCTTCGTGTTCTTCATACTCTTCATACTCCTGCAATGAGGAAACTCTTTTTGTTTTAAGACTTTTGTTGAAAATAAGGAGTGTGGCAAAAATCAGCAGGATGGTAATGCCTGCAGCAATATGAGGCTTTCTCATTTGGTAGATGGTTTTAAATAGTTATCGGATTTTAGAAACTGTGTGTGGCTTAAATAATCAGTTGTTTTTGATGATAAATTGTTTTGTAAATATTCCTTCCGCCGAAACAATCTGCGCCATGTACACACCCGGCTGGTAACGGGTTAAACCGGTAATGGGTACAGTATTCATTCCCTGTTTCAGGTTAACCGTTTGCTGGTATAAAACCTTGCCGCTGATACCCACCAGCCTGAATGTGGCAATATCTGCAACCGGGGCATCAATTAAAACTGAGGCTTTGTCAACCGCGGGATTAGGCAATACCTGAATACCGAATTTGGACTGAATTGTTACTGTTCGGGTAACGCTGTATTTCTCAGTACTTCCATCCGGTTTATTTGTTATTCTGAGGCGGTAATACGATTTACCTTTAAGCGGTATATTATCGGTATAAGAATAGTGTTGAACATCATTCTGATTTTTTGCATTCAATGATGCTATCCTGTTCCAGTTAACCCCGTCAGAACTTCTTTCTACCTGATACGTTCCGACATTGTTCTCATTATCTGTTTTCCAGTCAATCTTAACCGTATTATCGGTATGGAGTTTGACATCAAACGAAATCAGATCCACAGGCAATACCCGGTCTACCAGTACCTGGTAATCTTCTACCTCGCCTACATCATAATACCCGGTAGGATTGGCAGTACCCATGCCTTTGGAGGCAGAAGTTATTCTTACCCTTAAATAGGTAGTTTGGCCAATCAGCAGCGGCGTATTGATTCCCCACCATACCAGCGTTACTGTCTGCATCGAAGCGCTGGTGGCAACTGTGGTGGTCACCCCTTCCGAAGCATCATACACACCATTGCCGTTATAATCCAGCCATGCGGATACCGTAGCATTGGCGCCAGAGTTATTGTACACATCTACATCAATCGCATAATTGAATGTTCCTGTATCGAGCAAAGGAACTGTAGAAACACCGTCTTCATCTGTACCATCGGCGCCAGCGCCAACTGAAGACGTTTTAACCCATTCATTATCCCAGGTTAGTCCAAGTCGTAAACTGTCAAATCTTTCATGCACGGCAGGGCTGGTTGCCACCGGGTCGTACGAAGCAGGCGCATCTCCAAAGTCACACCTGGGCCGGAAATTTTCTGATGCATCACCGGCGCCCCCCGGCCATGCCGGACCGCCCCCTATAAGTGTAATGTTTAACGGAGCACTGTTGTTTCCGGCTTCGTCGTAATATCCTACACCGGAAGTTCCTGAACCCGTAGCACGGAAGTAATAAAGATTTCCCGACCACGTCATTCCGGCCTGCCCGTTCCAACTGGTTGTTCCGGGGTTATTGTATATCGTAGACGCACCCGTCATCAGATTGAAATGCTGATACTTACTTTGCGAATAGTTACTGCTATTCCGTGCCGTATTAAAATCATACAACACGCCGTTTTTTATCACAAAATCGCCAAAATCATGAATGGATGTGGTTGATGCATCCAGAAAAGCGTTACTGGCATATACCTGGTAAGCTACTGTCGGGTTCAAACTGCCATCGAGGTTTATGCGCCAAAAAATTGTTTCCCTTGTACGGTCGTTACTGGTGCCGGACGGATCGTATTTTCCCCCTTCTATTCCCACATAGATTGCCCCGTCGTAATATGCGGCGCCGGCAGATTCAACGCCATAATTAAATGTGGGAATTCCTAAAGTAGCAGTAATATCGGCTACCAGGGTAGTAATGGTACCTGTGGTAAGATCATATCGCTTAAGCGCTTTATTGGCCGGGTTTACAGTAACATTTTCAGAGATATAGTAAAGAAGATGATTGTAAGGATCGTAGCCAAATGAATTCATATAATTCATACTGGCATCGGTAAACAACCATCTGGTATTGCCCGTAGCGGGATCGACAATATAAGCGGAATTATTATCGGGTGTTACTATAAAATAATCAGGTTGATTACCTGCTGGTCCGGTAAACGGTTGTGAATTAGGCGCCTGATTATAATTATTCGGAAAACTTCCTGTTACACAGGCGTTAATATCCGAAAGCCAGAAAACAGCATCCGTACCAATCGTTGTTGCTGTAATGGTTATTTGTGTTACCGGGCCGGCTACCGTAACGGTAACAGTATTTGTGTTTACATTATTTGCTGCATTTGTACCTGTAGAAGTAACATAAGGCGCAAATGTGCCATTCAGAAAAATGGTGTTATTGGCGCCGCCGGTCAGGGTTATAAGCTGTGGAAGAATACCATTTACTGCTGCGAAATCAAATCTTGCGCTGGCATCCACGTCATACAGCGCAAAATTCAGGTTGGTGACGGCATTGTTGAATGTAATGGTAATAAACTGCCCGTTTGCGCTGGGGTTGTATTGAACATCGGAACCGGTATATCCGGCCATTTCCCCAATATGCGTCGTGTTATCGGCATGATTGCCGCTGCCGGGGTTTACCAAAGCGTTTGAACTGGTTGCGATTGTAAGATAATTGGAACCAATGCCAAATCGCTGAGACTGCTCCATGGCATCGGTAATATAGTTTTCATAAGGGCCATTCCCCCCGCTGTTCCAGTAATAATCCACATTGTCCCAGTTTAACTGGGCCTGGGTATAGCCCATACCACATTGAGCCAATGAATCTATACCGGTAAGAAAAAGGAAAAATACAAGTAAATTAATCAGGTAGAATTTTTTCATCGGGATGGATTTAGGGCTTCACATCGGGGTACTGGATGAAATAGAAATTTGTTGTTTACTAATTCAAAAATAATAGTTATTACTTAGCAATACAAGTCAATCGTATTTTTTCACTCTAAACTCTGCTGTTTTTACTTAACTCATGAAATATAATAACTTGTAAAACGAAAGAAATGGGATTTTATTATCCATTACTAAGTACATACACATATTTTTTTAATCCTCTCTTTATACACAATCGGGGCACCTGCAGACTGAGCGGAATGCAAGCAGTAAAATCCGGGTTTTTAAAAAAGCAAAAAAGTTTATAGTGTATGATTAGTACTGTTCAATATCCGTGTGATAGCTGCCAAAATAACTTTTAAGGGATATAATATTGCCGTGCAACACACAACAGCTAATATCAGATACAAACATGGCCGGAGATTGAAATCGTTTTACATTCTCAATCAGTTTAACAGCCGGCAATAATAAAGCAGCTACCGGATTTAACCACTCAAGGTAATTGTTGTTTGCAAGTTCCTGCATTAGAACGTATCGGCCGTCGGCCGGATTGGGCTTGTGCGCTGATGGCGCAACAGGTCAAATGCTCTATATTTACAGCAATCTATATTGAAATGAACCCGAATACCAAGCCCATAATCGGCATTACCTGCGGCGACCTGAACGGCATCGGCATCGAACTCATCATTAAAGTTTTTTCGGATAACCGCATACTGGAACAATGCACCCCCGTACTGTTCGCCTCGAATAAAGTAATCAACTTTTACCGCAAATCTGTTCCCGAAATCAACTTTAATTATCAAAGTACAAGAGAACTGAACCGCCTGAGCCCAAAACAGATGAATGTATACAATTGCTGGGAAGAGGAGGTGAGCCTGACCCCGGGACAATTAAATGAAACCGGCGGAAAATACGCCGTGATTTCGCTGACCGCCGCCGCCCATGCACTGAAAAATAATGAAATTAACGGATTAGTGACGGCTCCTATACACAAGAAAAACGTGCAGTCGGAAACATTTAATTATACCGGACACACTCCGTACCTGAAATCGTATTTCGGAGTGCAGGATGTTGTCATGATCCTTTTCGCAGGTAATTTCCGGGTGGCATTGCTTACGGAACATATACCGCTGGCCGAAATCGGGATGCATATCACCCGCGAAAAAATTATTTCCAAACTGAACATCCTGAACGAAAGCCTGAAAAAAGATTTTGGCATCGAAAAACCAAAAATCGCCGTGCTGGGGCTGAACCCGCATGCCGGCGATGAAGGACTGATCGGAAATGAAGAAGAAACCATCATAAAGCCGGCGATCAAAGAAGCGAAACAAAATAATATTCTTGCCGTAGGACCTTACAGCGCCGATTCTTTTTTTGCACGCAACCACCAGAATAAATTTGATGCCGTGCTGGCCATGTATCACGATCAGGGTTTGATTCCCTTCAAGACGCTGGCTATCGGCGAAGGAGTCAATTTCACAGCGGGTTTGCCTGTTGTACGAACATCGCCCGATCACGGAACTGCTTTCGACATTGCCGGAAAAAATAAGGCCGATGAATCTTCATTCCGAACGGCTGTTTTTGAATGTATTGATATTATTAAAAGAAGAAACGACTACCAGGAAATGAGAAAAAATCCGCTGCGCAAGCAAACTCCCGAGATATTGGCCAATGCCGAAGATGAAAAAATTGAAGAATAAATAAGTGGTTATACTTATCGAGTTTTTAACAAAAATACCACGAACAAGGTATTGTTTTTTGCCCCTCCCCCTACCGACCTTTAGCTTATCATCGATGATACGGAGAAGCTGAAAACCGGTAAATAGAACAGGCGTTTCTCTTTACTCAAAAACTTAATGTATGAGAAAGTATGTGATAATTCTTTACGCCTTAGTGTCTGTCATAATCGCTTGTAAAAAATCTGTTGATAAGCAACATTCAAACACAACCCATCTAATTTTTGATGAAATAAAATCCGGTCCTGGCGGTGGTCCAAATAGTGAAACCAATTGGACTGCAGCAACAAATTCTTTGATTCCGGGTGATTCTGTAGGCTATCTTCATAATTTAGGGGTAAAATACGTTTTTACTCAGTTAGGCACACCACTTCCTGGCAAACCGGAAGCGTATGAGTCAGCAATGGCTTATACGAATTCAAAATTTGGTTCTGCGACCGAGCAGTACGTCAGAACAAATTACCCCTAATAACAATAAATTCAATCCTCGCAGATTCAATCAATAATTTTGGCACAGTAATATCAAATGCATCTCTAACTGACTATTCGAAAGATAAATTAAGGATTCTGGTTAATACTCTTAAGGATACAACACACCCAAGTGCAGCTGAATATATCCACATAAAAGATATTATCACACAATGGGAAGCGGGGGTGCAGGCAGATCAGAATATTCCTTCTAACGAGAAAGCAATTCTTTTCCGAGTTTCCTCAATTGCAAGGTATAGTTTCTTATACCGGCATAATGAATTTTCTGCTTTAAATTCAGGTGTTGATCCGGTTCATAAGAAAAGAAAATGGTGGCAGTGGCTGATTGTTGGGTTATGTGACGTTGGCGGAGCTTTTGCCGGATCATTTGTTAATCCCGGAGTTGCTGTCTCAACCGGAGTAGCAGCAAGTGTTGGCGCAGCAACTATCATTAATTGGGGTTCTGCAGAGTAACAGCTATTAATTTCAAAACTATAATTATGAAAAAACTGTTTATCATTTTTGCCGTTTCAGCTGTCTCAATTTATTTACAAGGACAAGGAAATAGTCGGATTTCTCTTGATTTTACAGTTTCAATCGGTAATTCAATATTTATCAATAAACTAAGCGGCACCACTCATCAGCTTTCGCCGCAATCAACGAGTCAATTGCTTGTAAATTTTCCCGTTGGTAAAAATAAATTTATAAGTAGCGGTATGGGATATGAAACAAACAGGCATTTGATAGACGGCATATTCATAGAAAATCAGAATCAGTTTTCATTTCAGCAGGCTCCGGCCAATTATACGCAGAATGAAATTTTGTTAGATTACCTTAATATTCCGGTTTACCTTAAACAAAAAGTTGGTGAATCATCAAATTCTGATTTTCATATCAGCATTGGTCCTGTCTTCAGCTATCTTGTACTTTCTAATCAGAAAGCAAAGATTAATGGCACTAAACAGAAGGTTGAAGCGCCTGTTGAAAATAAATTCAGACTGGGATTGGGATTGGATTTCGATGTCAAAAAGAAAAACAAAGGACCGAAAGGAATTTTTGGGGGCGGCATATATTATCAGGTCACCAAAAATCTGAAAGACAGCAAATCATTTGCGCCGTTAACGGCCTGTTTCAGAGTCGGATTTGGAAGTTGAAGGAATACTTGGACTAACCTTTTGATTAAAACAGGCTGAATAAAAAATAAACTCAGCCTGTTTCTCTTTTGTAACCCTTTTATTTAAACACCTCATCGCTTATCCCCTTGTTGATAGAATAGGAAGAGTAGCTGATCTCGATGGTTCCTTTTTTATCTTTCATTTTTTCTTCGGCTTCTTTTCCTGTGCCGGGATCGTAATCAAAGGTTACCCCCTTGGGCAGTTTATAATCCCGGGTATTAAAAGTAAACTTCAGCTTATCCGGTAGCCCATAAGAAGCATATTTGCCGTATTCCATTTCCAGTTCATAGGTGCCGTTTTCACGGGTCGTTGTTTTTGATTTCAGCACCAGCAGGCTTTCTTCGTCAATGTACAAAGTAGACAGCACTACTTCTGAGGCACCATCATCGGGCAGCACTTTTATCACCCGGGTCGTTTTTCCTTTTATGGTTTCTGTGCCGCCATCAATGGCTGTATAACTGTCCATGGTAAATACATTTGACATACTGATATTTACCGACCCCCTGGGAATAAAAGAAATACCCGATTCATTTCTGATCTTCAGTTTATCGGGATTTTTGTAATACACTTTTATACCGGCTACCGGCGCTTTTATAAACACCACGTTGGTTTTCATGCGGGCCTCCGCTTCATAATCCTTTACCGAATTATACTTTGCTTTTACTTTTTCCAGCAAAACACTGGCCTCCTGTGCGGGAACACCCCGGGAAAAAACAAACAAGAAAAATAAAAATGAAACAACTTTCATACAATTCAGCTCAGTATATCTTTTTTACGAAACGAAATTACGCCAAGGGTTATAAATAAAAGGGTGTATCCTGTTAAAATAATCCCGCTCTTTACAATTTCGCCTGCATTCTCCACCGAAGCCGCAATGGCCTGGTTTTCTGCCGTAGCCTGTATATAGAAAAACCCTTTCCATCCCAGCATATGTGTGGTAAACAGATAGGGAATGACGTACTCCTGAAACATAGGCACCTGCAATTGCTGAACGATGGTAAATACAATTACCACACACACGGTAGCCACAATCGGGCCAATGGAATTTTCTGCAAATACAGAGAACAGGAAGGCCAGCGCTGCAATGGTTATCAGCGCCAAGGTGGCAAAAAGAAATGCGGCCATAAAACGCCACAGCACATCGCCGGCCGCAATAATATGAATGCCCGATTCTTTTATCACCACCAGGTCGTTGGTGCCAAATAACAGAATACTTCCTGCCAGCGCCAGCAGGGCCATCCAAACCAGCAGCAGAATAACATATACTACCGAAGCGGCAAACTTAGATAGCATAAGCATGCTGCGGCTGACGGGCTTCGATGCCAGCAGGCGCAGCGTTCCCATATTGGCTTCACCGGCTACCAAATCGCCGGCGATCAGCGCTACCAGCAAGGGAACATGAATGAGCAGTGTATTGAGGATAAAATAACAGATGAAATACCCGTTCAGGATTTTTTCCGGCTCAATGTCGAAAGTTTCTTTCTGGCTGCCAAGTAAAAAATCTACCAGTTCATTACCCTGTACTTTCAGGGCAAACTGGATAAGCAAAACAATGGCCGCAATGGCGCCAAAAGCTATATAGGTTCTTGGCTTTCTGAAAATTTTAAACAGCTCAATCTTCAACAATGTATAAAACATGCGGCTAACGGGTTAGCGATAAAAAATAATCTTCCAGCGTGTGCCTGGGTTTTAATGAAAGCACATCCACCCCTTGCTGTACCAGAAACCGGTTCAGCGCAGGTATATCTGCCGTATTCATTTCCAGCATGATCTTTCCGCTGGTATACGAGCGGAAACCGGAATTCCAGTGAGATACACGAATCAGTTCACAAACCCGGCCGGGATCATTTGCCTGAAGTTCAACCGTGGTTGTCTCCGGGTTTAGCAAATCTTTTACTGATCCCTCGATGATTATTTTTCCTTTATCAATAATAAGCATGTGGTCTGCAATCATTTCCATTTCCGCCAGTAAATGTGAAGAAATAAAAACGGTTTTATTTTCTTCATGACTCAGCCGGAGTATCAGTTCGCGGATGTCGGCAATGCCCTGGGGGTCGAGGCCATTTACGGGCTCATCCAGTATGATGAGATCCGGTTCATTTACCAATGCCACAGCCAGGCCCAGCCGCTGCTTCATTCCCTGCGAAAAAGTTTTCACCTTGCTGTGGGCACGGGCAGCAAGCCCCACCCTGTCAAGCCGTTTCATCAGCTCGGTGCGGTTTATTCTTTTTCCGCCCAGCAAGGCAAACAGCCTGATGTTTTCATACGCAGTTAAATACTTGTACAGGTCGGGTTTTTCAATTACCGCTCCTATTTTTGGCAATATTTGTTTGCGATGCCGGGCCAGGTTGTATCCAAAGATTTCAATTTCGCCGGCCGAAGGCTCAATAAGTGTCAGCAGCATCCGGATGGTGGTTGATTTTCCTGCGCCGTTTTGACCCAGAAAGCCATATACTTCACCCTGACGGACAGAAAATGAAAGATCGCTAACAGCCGAAATATCTTTAAACTGCTTGGAAAGATGACTAACCCTGATTACTGAAGACATCGGGAACGATTGCCGGCAAAAGTATTAAAGGTTTATCAGCAGATAATAAAAATTCGGCTTTTTATCAGGATGTGCCCAGGTAGGTCTGCAGGTTTTTTACATATTGCTCAAATGCGTCTATACCCCGGCGGGTGATTTTACATACAGTTTGCGGGTAATTGTCTTTAAATTGCTTTATCACTTCGATATACCCGGCTTCTTTTAGTTTCTGTATCTGCACACTCAGGTTGCCGGCCGTGGCGTTTGTCTTTTCGCGCAAGAAAGTAAATTCTGCCTCTTTCACACTAATGAGTAAAGACATTACGGCAAGGCGTAACTGCGAATGTAATATCGGATCCAGATCTTTAAACATTACTGCTTGTCTGCTGTTTTTTATACAACCGGTATTCTTTTTCCATGATCAGCCCGGGAACAAACCAGGCCAACAGCGCCGATGCAGCCGTCAGCAACAGATCAATTTTTACTGTGGTGTACACCGCAGCAATGCAGCAAAGCCAGCAAAAAATACCACCCCAAAACATAGGTTTGAACTTACAGGCTGCCCCCGTAATAAAAGTGGTCAGGCCATACAACATTAAAAAAAACGGCGCTACATATTCATAAAACCGGAACGATGGTTTATTGCCGGTAAGCCTCCTGTATTCATCGGCCCACAAATCCCAATTGCTGAAAATGGTATTATTTACATGTATCAGTAAAAAAATGCAAATGCCAAACCCCAGCCAGATATAATCCATATAAATGTCGTCATATGATTTTGCCTTTCTTAGTTTTTTTTCCCGGATGGTAATGAATATCTGCGGAATAATGGCTGCCAGGGTAAGCAGATAAATATCAAACGGCAGCCGGAAATCAAAATGAATCTCCGACAGCCGTACCAAAGCACAGATGGCAATAACCGCCCCCCACATCATAGCGCCGATTCCGGTGTCGTGAAAAGATTCTTTTGCTGTATAGATCATACGGGAGATCAGTTCCAGGCTTTCTTTTTCCGAAAGTCTTTTTTCCTCTGCATTCATAAATCAGTTATTTTGTTTTTTATACCTGCTTCGCAGTAAGTATCCGGGAATGATCCATGCAGCCAGCATGGCGGCAGGTATCAGTAATAAATGAAACTGGCTATTGATAAAAGTGGATGCTATAGACAGCGCCCAGCAGCATACTGCCCCAATCACCAACGGCCTGAACCGCAGAATAATACCGGACAGAAACGTAGGCATACCGTACAATGCAAGTATTACCGGATTTATAAAAACATAATATTCTTTTCCTGAGGGCAGCCGGCTGATGAGAAACCCGATCAAAAACCCCAGAATGACAAATACGATCCATACATAGCCAATCAGTTCATCGCTGTAGGTTTTTATTCTTTTTTTCTTTTCGCGTTTCCACAAATAAATAGTCTGATAAATAAAAACAATCCACATGCCAAGCCATACCAGATAGTGGTGTTCGTAGCTGAAATAATACCAAAGTATAAACTGAGCAATGCTTGCAAAGAAAACAGACCATCCCCACAGCAGGTAAAGATGGCCGTTTTCGCTGATCTGGTTACGGGCCGTTTCAATCATGGACTGAATGACCTGCAAACTCTGTTGCGGCGAAATATTTTCATGTTCCTGCATACCTGTTTTTTAAATCGGTAAAAAAGATCAGGCCTGCACCGCCCAGGCAGCACAGGCGTTTTATTTGATCATTACATCTGCGACAGAAAGTATTGCACCTGCCCTTTTCCCCAGTTGGGATGAATGGAACTTTCGGGCCTGAAGGTGTCAAACAACTGCCGGGCTTTTTCAAACAGTTTCTTTGCCTCTTCCCTGCTTCCGCCAAACTGCTCCGGTGTGTAAAACTTGTCCTGCCCTTCCAGTATATACACCCTTGGATTGTCCGGATTCAGGGTTTTTGCCTTTTCCAGTGCGGCAGCAGCTTCGGGGCCATACGTCATATAGCGGTTCATCGGGTCGCCCATCATGCGTAACGTAGCAATCATTTTCTTTACCGCATAAATTTCCGAATTGTCTTTTGCCATCTCCTCGGCTTTGTTCAAAAGTTTTTCTGCCTTGTCTGCCATCGGGTCTGTTTTATCTGCATTTCCACCCATCGCATTTGCACCGCCTAGCATATACCCCGCCATCACATTGCTCAGGGCGGCATAGTAATAAGGCAACCATTGATTTTTTTCTGCTTCTGCAATGCGTTCGAAAGAATTAGCCAGTTCAATCCATCCATCTGCCGTAGAGGTGGAGTCAACAGCAGCCATTTTGGCTTCCATGGCCTTTACAAATTTTTCAGGCATCTGTGCAAAAGAAATTATCGCGGCAAATGCTATTACAACCAAAGCAATCATCTTTTTCATTTTTTTAAATTTTAATTTTTGATATGAAATTTTATGTCTTATTAGAATATCATTGCTGTTGTTTCAGCTTTTCGTATTCTTTTTCAACAGAAACACTTTTGGTAAATACATACGCCCCCAGAAAGTGAAACAATAATCCTATTCCCCATCCCAGCATGGGCCATACAGCCCAGGGAGTATGGTATGCCGTATCTCTGCCGGTGATATACCAGAGTATCCATAAAAAAATATTAATAACAACATAGGTGGCTGCATGGCCTTTGAATGCCACCCGTCGTTTTGCTGTTTCCCACAATTGCGGGTCTTTGCCTTCGGGTGGGTTTGAATTGTGACTCATAAAGCAATTTTTGTTTTTTTAAAATAAGCGGTCGATAGTCTCCTGCGACCGGTCAATACCAAAACTGAAAAAAGCGCCTATATACACAAACATTCTTGACGGCGGAACGATCTCTTCTTTCCTCATCCCGTTGTAAGAATACTGGTATCCAAATACCTGTTTTGTATTAAATACATTGCTGATAGATAAAACATAGACCGCAAAATTTTTTGCATCCTGCCTGCCCACAGAGGGAAGATAGTTCACAGCAAAACTGAAATTGTGATAATCGGGCGCCTGCCCCCTGTCGGCAAACTTGTATCCGTTCCCCTCCGGCACGATATTGTAATACGGCCGGCTGCTGGCATAGTTATAGGCGCCGTTAAACTGAACCTTCCACGGCACCATAAATTTTTTTACTACCAGCGATGCGGTGTGTTTGGCTGCAAAATTGGGAGTAATGGCAAAGGGAAAATTTAAGAAGTCTCTTTTTGTGTCCAGGTACGAGTAAGAAATCCAGTAGTCAAGATTCCTGATCGTCTTTTTATCCCGCCAGAAAAACTCAATTCCCTTAGCTTCGCCGAACCCGTCGTTATTAACGGCAATACCCTCCCGCCCATTCACTGCTGCTGTTTTTATAAGATTATCGTATTTTTTATAAAATAGCTCGGCTCTGAAACTGCGTACACTGGTTACTTTCATATACTGTGCTATATAGTGAGTTGCCTTCATAAAAGTGAGCGGGTAGGGGCTGGGCAGGTATTTTCTTTCGGGATCCTGGTAAAAAATTCCGTAAGCCAGCGAAGCCTGATCCTGTTTTCCCAGTTTATATGCAAGGGATGCTCTCGGTGCAATATTTGATTTATCCAGCAGCGAAGACTGCTCCAGCCGTGCTCCTACTTTAGCAGCCAGCCTGTTGGTAAGATAGATATCGCCTTCGGCGAAAAAGGATTTGATATGATTGTTGGAACTGGCCGGAAATTGCTGGCCATTATATAAAGTAAACAATGATTTATCGCTGGCATTATTATATTCTGCGCCAAAACGCAATGCCGACATTGCCCTGAATTTTTTTTCCAGCACCAGCTTTGCATTAAAATAGTTTCCGTCGAGGTCAATATTGAAATTCTTAAACTCAAGCCCCGAGAGCAGCACATCGTTTTTATTCTCATCCTTCATATCCGATGCTATATCATCTTTGTTAAGCGTGTATGAAAGGCCTGCCTGCAGCTTCCACTTTTTGCCGATATTCTCCCGCCAGGTAAGATTGTGATACATATTCAGATTGGATAGCGCAAATCGGTCAAGATAACCAAGTGAATCAATACTTTTCGTTGTAAAATCAAAACGGCTGCTGTTGAAATAGCCATAGTACTTCAATATTCCTGAACCGGAAGTTTTAACCCGGAAATTGATATCTGCATTGTGAAACTCCGGATTCTGCGCATAATCCTGCTTTTGTTTGATAACGGCAAAGGCCGGTGCCAGGTTGGTGTAACTGTAAGTTGCTCCCCAGGATGATTTTTTGTTTTTCGATAATTGCTGATATCCTCCATTAACGCCAATTACCGACAAACCAAGGCTGGCAGAAGTTTGTTCGGGCAGATCGATGGATTCAAGAATCAATGCCGATGATAAAGCCTGTCCGTATAAGGCTGAATATCCGCCGGTGCTGAAGACGGTTCCTTTAAACAGAAAGGGTGAAAATCTGCCGTACGAGGCTATATTGGGAGCGCTGCTTTGAAAAAAATTATTAACCAGTGTTCCATCAATGAAAATTTTTGTTTCGGCGGCTGTTCCTCCGCGAACGAAAAGGCCTTCACTTTCACCCACCTGTTGCGCACCCGGCAAAGTTTTTAACGCTCCGGTTACATCACCATTGGCGCTGGCGGTAGTTACAATATCGATCGGATCAAGAACGGCAACCGCCCTTTTTCTATCACTTGCCTCAAAAGTACCGGCGCTGATAACGACGGCAGAGAGCTCCGTCACCTCTTCTTTGAGAACTATATCAAGGTTCAGCTCACCTTTTCCTTCCAGTTTCAGATTTTGCTCGTAAAGCTTGTATCCTATGGCCGATGCGGTAAGAATGTAGTCTCCTTTTTCATAGGTTGTAAAAGAAAATTTTCCCATCGAGTCCGAAGTGGCTCCGTCATAAGTATCCTTCAGTGAAATGCTGACTCCACGCAAGGGGTTCTTTTTATCGGTTACCGTGCCGGTTACCTTTGTCTGAGAAAACAAAGCAATTGAAAATCCCATAAAAAACAGACCGGATAAGGCTTTGGCCACATTCATCATAAAATGTCGATTTACAAATTCAAAACAAAAATAAAGTAGTTTATATTATAAACCAAATTAATTTTAAATAAAGAAGACCCGGCATAGACATGCCCGGTCTTTATTGATACCCTAAAAGTGAAACTCTTGCCTAATTCTTTATAAACTTCTGACTGGCAACCCGGGTACCGTTGGTTGCTTTTAAAATATATACTCCTTTTTCCAACTTATTAATGTCAATTATTTCCGTCTGGCTGGCATTGGTTGTTTTTATGGCTTTTACTCTTTGCCCCGAAGCATTAAATAGTTCGATCTGCAAATCTTTTGCCTGCCAGTCAGAAGGGATGGTGATCTTTAGTTCGCTTTCTGCCGGATTGGGGTAAATAAGGATTGTGTCCGGTTTATTTTGATCTCCCTTCCGGATCATTCGCACATTGGAGTAGGTAAAGCTGCCATCCTTATCGTGCATCCGCAAACGGTAGTAAATAACACCTGATGAGCTATTCCTCATATCATCTTTATACAAATAATCTTTCTTTTCGGTACTGTTGCCGTGGGCAAATACCAGGGCGGCTTCCGTATAATTCTTCCCATCAGTACTTTTTTCTACTACAAAATGGCTGACATTTACTTCAGAAGCCGTAGTCCATTTCAGATCAACCCACTCTTTGTTTAGCGTGGCTGTAAAGGAATACAGATGAACAGGCAATGTATGAGCCGAAAGATCAAAATCTTTAAACCATAAAGAATTCATACGCATGCCGGCGCTGGAACTGCCCGACCCTGTACTTCCTCCGAGCTTAAATCTTATTTCATTTTTATTAAGATACGTATAGGTTGCCATTACTGCCGTACCCGCAGTATCAATATCTTTAAAATTAGCTGTGGGCCCCAGTATTTGATGATCCTGGCCATTGTTATTGGGGTTCAGCGGGTCAAGAATTACCGAAAGTATGTTATCAACAAGTGAGGTTGCGGGCGATAAAGTGAGACCATCGACTCTGTACATTTCGGCCCACTCGTTGAGTTTAGATCCATCTCCGTCAATATCCAGCCCGGTTACATTAAAGCTCGTGATAGACGATGGGATACTTGTTGAGGCATTGTAAAAGCGAATACGAAACTCCACCCACCAGTTTTCATGAGGGGGTATGGTTCCTGTTTTTCCCAGTTCAGGCTGAAGGGCTTTGCCCCACCCTACACCTGTTTTATCGACCGTATTCACCACTACAGATGCAGAAGATCGGCCCACAATTTCTAACACGGCATCATATCCCGGCGATACATTACTGAACCGGTACTTTGCGCCATCCTGGTTATTGGTTCCGCTTTCCAGTACGGGGTTCTGAAATACAAGTTCTGGCACCACCTGCCCCGATGCAATAACGGCATAGAAGGGTACAAACAGAATCAAAAATGTTTTACCAAAATACTTTTGAAGTACGAAAATTCTTTTCATAACATAATCTTTCGGGTCAACGAATTATTGTTGCCCATAGGATATTTCAAGATTATGTTCTTCGAAGGATAAATGCTGACCAAAAAAGTCAGTTAGTTCTGGCGGCTTTAAGCGGAGATATCAGATAGTATTGTAAATCGTTTTTTCGGTCTGTAAAACAACCCGGGCCCCTAAACCCGGGTTTGTTTTGATACCCTTAGTGAAACGATCTTTTTTTAATTTTTAATAATCTTTTGTTGTACTACTTCGGCGCCCATGCTTACTTTCACTACATAAAATCCTTTACCCATGCCGCTCATATTGATCACTTCCGTTTGGCTGGCGCTGCTGTTCCGGATTGAGTAAACCATCCGGCCACTGGCATTAAACACATCGTACTTCACTTCTTTTCCCTGCCATTCATTCGGAACAGTGATTCTGACATCATTCACTACCGGGTTGGGATAAGTCATTACTTTTACTGCTTCATTAAATTTTCCGATACGGATCACCCGTATATCCGAGTATCCGTATTTTCCATCGATATCCATCAGCTTCAGCCGGTAATAAATAATTCCCCGGGATTGTGCACTAACCGTATTATCCGAAAGACCAAGGTTATGATCTGAAAAACTGTAATTGCTTTTGAAATCCGAATTTCCAACACCAAACACCGATGCTATTTGCGTGAACTCTTTACCATCAAAGCTTCTTTCCACCTCAAAATGACTGAGATTTTTTTCCCATAATGTAACCCAGTTGAGATCTACCTTGTTTTTGTTCAGTATGGCGTTAAAACTGAGCAATTCGAGAGGCAATGTTGTCTGGTTGGGGTAGGTAAATCCCTTCATATAAAGACTGAATTGCCGCTGCGTTGTACTGGGCAATGTAGTATTGGTACCATACCTGACAGTAAAGGAAGAAATATTTGTATTTGAAGCGGTAAACATATTTGCATAAGATGAAGTGTCGATACCGCTTCTTTCAATGCCCAGAATATTTTCGCCTATAAAATCACCCGGGAGCAATTGTAAGATAGAAAGATCGGTAGTAGTGCTCATATAGGTAGCTGTACCTCCGGCACCTACATCTATTCTTGCAAACTCTTTTAATGTTGCGTTACCGTCGATGTCAATGGCAGTAGCATTAACATTTTCAAGAGCGACGGGATTGGTAGTGCCTGCCTCATAAAAACAAATTTTAAATACAACATAAGATTTGCCAATAACATTACCACTCTGGATTCTGGGCTGAAAAGCATTTCTGTACCCAACACCATTGCTGTTATCATCAAGAGTTATAAGTGTAGCATTATTTACAAGACTATCCACTCTAACTGTGGCATCCACACCGGTGGAAACATTGCTGAACAGGTAAACCGACCCTTGCTGCAGGTTTGTTCCGGAAACGAGTACGGGGCTTACAAAACTCAAGCCATTTGTCAGCATCTGAGTAGTTTGGGCCAGTGTATTTTTAAAGGAAAACAAAGTAATCGCCGGGATAGCGATCAATAAGAAAGTTTTCTTTAAGGGTACATTTGTTTTCATCTTCAAGGGTATTTCGGATCAAAAAATTTTCACTTCGGGTTTCGATATTTGAAGCGGATGGTGACCGTATTTCTTCAAACTCTACGTAAAAATATACTACGGTTTTTTACGGTGCAAGTTTTTCCGGGAATTTTTCCATAAGAAAATCGTATTTTATGCACGTAAAATTTTATCCTAATGTAAATCAATTTTTTATCATCCTATATTTTTAATACCGCTCGTACATTTTGCTTTTACAAAAGTCCTTTAAAAGTATTTTTTCAGGAGAAATTTACTCTGGAGACAAATATGTCATCTAAAAAAAAAGAAAGCCATGAACTTATCATGGCTTTGATTATGGTTGTTTGTAAGAAAACTCAGGATTTATATTGAGGTATCAGTGCATTTGCAAGGTCTACCATCTTTTTTAGCCCCTCTTCAGGCAGAGCGCCTTTTTTGAACTCGGCCAGTATCTCGGGATGTTTATTTTCCATTTCCATCAGAAAATGCTCTTCAAATTCCTTCACTCTTTTAACGGGAACATCTTTTATCAATCCGTTAGTTCCAAGGTAAATGATTGCCACCTGTTTCTCAACCGGGAAAGGTGAATATTGGGGTTGTTTAAGAATTTCCACATTTCTGGCGCCTTTGTCCAATACATTCTTGGTTGCTGCATCCAGATCGCCGCCAAATTTGGAAAAAGCTTCCATTTCGCGATACAGCGCCTGATCCAGCTTCAATGTACCGGCTACTTTTTTCATTGATTTAATCTGCGCATTTCCGCCCACACGGCTTACCGAAATACCTACGTTGATGGCCGGACGTATACCTGCGTTGAAGAGGTTGCCCTCCAGGAATATCTGTCCGTCGGTAATGGAAATTACATTGGTAGGGATATAAGCAGACACATCGCCGGCCTGGGTTTCAATAATAGGCAGTGCTGTCAATGATCCTCCGCCTTTTACCAGATGTTTAATACTGTCGGGTACGTCATTCATATTTTTTGCTACGTTATCGTCGCTGATAATTTTAGCAGCTCTTTCGAGCAGCCGGCTATGCAGGTAAAATACATCGCCGGGGTAAGCTTCGCGACCCGGCGGACGCCGAAGCAACAAAGAAACCTCACGATAAGCTACTGCCTGTTTCGAAAGATCATCATAAATAATTAAAGCAGGCCGGCCTGTATCCCGAAAATATTCGCCAATTGCTGCTCCGGCAAAAGGAGCATAGAATTGTAAGGGAGCAGGATCGCTGGCCGATGCGGCAACAATCACCGTATAATCCATTGCTCCGTTATCCTGCAGGGTCTTCATCACCCCTGCAATAGTTGATGCTTTTTGGCCGATAGCCACATAAATACAATAAACCGGTTTACCGGCTGTATAAAATTCTTTTTGGTTTATAATGGTGTCGACGGCGATAGCTGTTTTACCCGTTTGCCGGTCGCCAATAATCAGTTCTCGCTGGCCGCGGCCGATGGGAATCATTGCATCAATCGCTTTTATTCCTGTTTGCAACGGCTCTTTTACAGGCTCGCGGTAAATAACACCCGGTGCTTTGCGCTCCAGCGGCATTTCATACCGCTGACCCGTAATAGGTCCTTTTCCGTCTATGGGCTCGCCCAGCGTATTTACCACGCGGCCCACCATTCCCTCTCCTACTTTAATAGAAGCGATCTGACCCGTGCGGCGCACCTTGGCTCCCTCTTTTATTTCTGTTCCTTCACCCATCAATACTACTCCCACATTATCTTCTTCAAGATTCAGCGCAATTGCCCGAACTCCGTTTTCTACAAACTCTACCAGTTCGCCATAACGTACGTTACCGAGGCCGTATACGCGGGCAATGCCATCGCCTACCTGCAGCACAGTTCCTACCTCTTCCAGGTCGGCGCTGGCGTTAAAATTGCTCAACTGCTGGCGCAATATGGCGCTTATTTCATCCGGCTTAATTGCTATCATAGTAATACCCCCAACCCCAGAACGGGAATACAAAGTTTCTTCCCCGGGGTTATTATTTTTTGTTTTTAAAAAATGACTTAAATAATATAATGTATAAGAACTATTTCTTCTGAAACCCTTTTATCAGAATCAGAAGTTTCTACCTGATCTTATATATAAAATCATTGTTTTCGAATTGCCGGGCTACTTCGCGAAGGTCGTACGCTACACTGGCATCTACCAATTGATCTCCTGCCTGCAACACAAAGCCTCCGATAATTTCTTCTTTTACCTCGGTTTCCAGTTCGATCTGCTGCATGCGGGTGGTTTTCTTCAGATGATTCAAAATAGCGTTCTTTAACTCATCGCTGACGGGTACAGCGGTGGTTAGTTTTACCGTATAAATTTTTTTATACTCTTTATACTGACCGATAAACGATGTAATAATTTCGGGCAGATTGGATTCGCGGCCTTTGGAGATTAATAACCGAATAAAGGCAGCCGTCAGTTCACTAATTTTTTCTTTTGTAATTGCATCCACAATTTTTTTCTTGGTGTCGGTATTCACAACGGGGCTGCGGAGCAGATTCACAAAATCGCGGTTGCTTTTGCAGATTGCCTTCAGTAATTGCATGTCGGCAAATACGGCATCCAGGTTATTCTGCTCAATGGAAAGATCAAGCAGTGATTTGGCGTATCTCGATGCTAAACGCGGATTTGGCATATTATTAAAAATTACACCGGAAAGAGCAACGCACAGGTACAAAAAGCCTGTGCCCGCACCTTTACTGTCAATTTAATTTTACTTCTTCCACCATTTCCATAATGTGTTTTTCCTGAGCCTCTTTTGAACCCAGTTCTTTTCTTAGTACTTTTTCTGAAACTTCAATAACCAGTTTCCCCACCTGATTTTTTACATCTGTAAGTGCGGCCAGCTTCTGGTTATTGATAGCGGCCTGCGCTTCCGCAATAATTTTATTCGCTTCATTCTTTGCCTGTTCTTTGGCATCATTGATAATTTTATCTTTTGTTTCGCGGGCTTCTTTTAGCAGTTGTGCTCTTTCTTCACGGGCCTTTGCCAGCAAGGCCTCATTTTCGCTCTGTAATTGCGCCATTTCGGCCTTTACTTTTTCGGCTTGCGCCAGCGAGTCGGCAATTGTCTGCTCTCTTTCTTTCAGACCCTTAATAATGGCCGGCCAGGCAAATTTTGCCAGAATGTAAAATACAATCAGGAAAGCCAGCAGTGTCCAAATCAGCAGTCCGAATTCGGGGGTAAGAAGTTCCATGATATTAATTCAATAATTAAAATTCAAAAAACAAACCCGGTTGTCTTCGTCAGTCAATTTACCTGATAAACCGAACGCATAACGTATGCCGGGATTATATCCAGACGTGACACAACAAATGCATTATAGCGATAATGCCGTTTGTAAATTATCAGCCTCTGCTATTAAGAACTTTTCAAATGCCTCATAGGGGGTTGCGGTAATTACTGCATCCGCCGCCCTGTGCTTTGGATGCAGTAAAGTGTTTTGCCCGATATTACAATACCATGGCAAGGAAACCTACGATGATCGCAAACAGCGCAGCACCTTCTACCAGCGCAGCGGTAAGAATCATATTGCCGCGGATGTCGTTGCTGGCTTCCGGCTGACGGGCAATGGCTTCTACAGCCCCTTTGCCTATCTGACCAATACCGATACCTGCGCCCATGGCGGCAAGACCGGCGCCTACAGCACCGCCTGCATTCGCTACGGCTTCCAGTAAGATCACATTCAGTAAATCCATAATTGTTCTTTTATTATTAATTGATTAAACACTCTTTTCAAAAGACTAATGCTCATGTGCCCCGTGGTGCTCGCCTTCAAATGCCTGCCCTACAAATACCGAAGTCAAAAGCGTAAAGACAAAAGCCTGGATGAAAGCCACCAGCACCTCGATCATATATATAAATACCGTAAAAGCAATTGAAATAATGGTGGTACCCCATCCGGCATACTGATTTAACTGACCGAAAATAAATATCAGCGAGATAAGGCAAATAATTATAATGTGCCCGGCCACCATATTGGCGAATAAACGTATAATTAATGCAAACGGCTTAATAAAGAAACTCAGAAACTCCACCGGTACCAGAATGAATTTGACACCCAGCGGCACACCCGGCGGATTGAAAATATGCCCCCAGTAATGCCTGTTGCTGCTGAAGATGATGACCACAAAGGAAATAACTCCCAATAACAAAGTAAATGCGATGTTGCCTGTCACATTAGCCGATCCGGGAATCAAACCGAAAAGGTTATTGATCAGAATAAAAAAGAACAATGTCAGCAGGTAGGGTAAATATTTTTCATATTTGTGGCCCAAATTAGGTTTAGCCACTTCATCTCTTACAAATGTAATGATCGGCTCCAGCAGGCTTTGCGAACCCCTTGGGGCTGTTTTTACTCCCTCTCCTCTTTTGTATTTTTTTGCCACTACCAGCATAACCCACACAAATACGGTTAATGCCAGCAGCATCTGTACTACATTACGCGTAAGCGAAATATCGTACACTTTTACTGATTCATCCACCGTTACCCCGTCTTCTTTTACCGGTTTTATTACGCCATTATCCAGTTTATACCCCTTATACGGTTGGTGTCCGTGATGAAATTTAGATGACATGAAAACAGTAAGCCCCCGCTGCGGTGAATACAATATAACCGGCAGGGGGATGGTTACGGGGTGCAGTTTACCGTCTTTTCCTCTGTAATCAAGAAAATGAAATTCATGGGCATTCAGAACGTGACCAAAAATGATTTTGCGGGCATCAAATCCCTCTTTTTTTTCGGCATCATGGTCTTCGCCGCCGGCTCCCAAAGCCGGCACAGAAACATGAAGAGAAAAAACTATGAAAACCGCTACAGCAAAGGATTTGAATAGCCTGAAAATCATACCCATCCCAAAATTTGGCGCAAAGATAAGGAGCAGGGGTTTAAAATGGGAAAAATGAAAAAAATAAAATTGTTTTGGGCCTCACGCCACTTTTGTCTGTGTTTCAAACTGCAACTGGTAAAGTTTGTGATAGTGCCCTCCCAGCGCCAGCAGTTCATCGTGTGTACCTATTTCTTTAATCTCCCCTTTTTCCAGCACAATAATTTTATCGGCTTTCCGAATGGTAGAAAGCCGGTGCGCAATAACGATGGAGGTGCGGTGCGCTATCAGCTTATCAATCGCTTTCTGAATCTGCTGTTCACTTTCTGTATCAATAGAAGAGGTGGCTTCGTCCAGAATAAGAATGGAAGGATTGTAAAGCAATGCCCTGATAAAGGACAACAACTGCCTTTGCCCCAGCGATAAAGTAGCACCCCGCTCCATTACATTATAGTTGTATCCGCCGGGAAGCCGCATGATAAAATCGTGCATGTCTATTATCCGGGCTGCTTCAATTACTTTTTCCTTCGTTATCTCCGGATTCCGAAGTGTGATATTGTCCATTACGGAGCCGGAAAAAAGAAAAACATCCTGCAGCACCACCCCAATATTTTTTCGCAACGCATCGAGCCGGTAATCTTCAATATTCACTCCGTCTATCCGGATGCATCCGCCCTGTATGTGATACAGACGATTCAGCAAACTGATGATGGTTGATTTACCGCTGCCGGTATGCCCCACAATGGCTATCGTTTCGCCGGGATGAACGACAAACGATATGTTTTTTAGCACCGGCGTATCGGGGTTATACGAAAAAGAAACGTTCTGAAATTCGATTTTACCGTAAAGGCGGGCCGGCGAAATCACGCCGTCTTTTTTTATGAAATCATCATTGTCCAGCACTTTGAACACTCTTTCACCGGCTACCATTCCCATCTGAAGCACATTGAATTTATCGGCAATTATCCTGAGCGGCCTAAAAATCAGATTGAGGCAAAGTATAAACGCCATCAGCGTTCCCTGCTGGCTTTGCTGCAAATTCAGCGCTTCCTTTGATGTATACCATACCAGCAGCCCGATGGCCGTTGCCAGTACAATTTCCACAACCGGGAAAAAAACAGAATAGGCAAAGATGGCATGGATATTGGCATTGCGGTGTTCCTTATTAATGGATTTGAATTTTTCAAATTCTCTTTCTTCTGCTGCAAAAGCCTGCACTATATACATACCCGTAATATGCTCCTGCACAAAAGCATTGAGCCGCGCCACAGCATTGCGTACCCGGTGAAAAGACCTGTTTACACTTTCTTTAAAATAATAAGTAGCAATTATCAGAACAGGAAAAGGAATAAGCGCTATCAAAGTCAATTGCCAGTCTTGCCAAAACATATAAGAAAGCACAGCTACAATAGAAAGCAGATCGGCAATAATGGGTATGAGGCCATCGGCAAAAATATCGTTGATCCTTTCAATATCATCAATAGTGCGGGTAGTAAGTGTGCCGATGGGTGTTTTGTCAAATTGAGAAAGGTTGAGATGAAGAATTTTATTAAAAACCTTTACCCGCATGTCTTTTACCACCGCCTGCCCCAGCCAGGCAGTGATATAGGAAAAATAAAACCGAATTGCGGTTTCAATGAAAAGAAAGACGATCTGGATAATGGTTATCCAGATAATCATTTCGGTCATTTTTCCGATAATGTATTTATCAACTGTAACCTGGATAAGGATCGGCCGTACCGGTGTAAACAAGGCGAGTACAAGGCCAAGCACTACGGAAAGCCAGAATCGTTTTTTATACGGCGATGCAAACTTCAGCACCCTTTTCAGCAGGTCAAAGTCAAAAATGCGCTTTGAAAATGAGTTGGCCATCAGGGAAAATAATACAAAAGTAATCCGAAGTATTTTCTGGAAACAACCGGCCGTCATTAAAGTTTGTGAAACTAACCGGCCGTTTTTTCGCCCATTGCCGTTTTGTATCCCTTAATAAAAATGGCGCCCAGGTTCTTATGAGGGGGAATATAATCTTCAAAACCTTCTACATACACGCTTTTTTCAAATTCTTTCCAGAAGGGTATCCAGTCAATATTGTTTCCATTCCTCACTTTTTCCATCAGCAGGCTGAAGAAAGGTCTGTTGATAGCCGTTTTCCCGATTTGTTTTGAAGCGATAATATGTGCATCGGGAGCTTTCTTCAAGATATCATTGATCAGGTGATACCCGCCGCAGGAACCCATAAAAACTATTTTGGCCGATGGTTGTATCTGCTCAATGGTATAAGGGGCGTAGTAGCTATGTCCGCGGTGAATCACGATGGACGGATGAAGGTTATTTTGCCGCAGATATGCGCTGAGTTCTTTTTGCGCTTTCTCATCTTCGCCGGTCTCTTCATCAAGCGGCCGGTTGGCATAAATGCTTACCGGGCTCCCCTTTTTGGAATGAATGGCTATCCAGTAAGGCGATGAAACAATATCCCAGTTTGCTTTATCGAACATGCGTTGAAACCCGACAAAAATATTCTGTCCGTCTTTATCTCCGTAAAACATTACCTGCATAATTACCCGGTTGCTGTCATTGGCCAGCGTTACATGATTGACATTATATACAGGAGGAATTCCAAATTCTTTTGAAATATTGATTGTGCTTGCAGTATCTGCGGAAAGAAATAATTTATTTAAAAGATCATAGATTACCATTCCTCTTTTATTATTCCGTAAGCGGTTACGTTCATAGTTTAGCCGGGTAAGATCCAGTACATAGGATGCCAGTTCTTTATTTCCTTCGGCAATGCTGGTATAAGAGTCGGCCACATCGACGCCCTCTTCCAGCCCGGCCGAATTTTCAAGGCCGTTTACAAATGCAGTCATCAGTGTTTGGGCATCTTGTTTATCCGGAAACCCGTTCAAAAATGTATTCAGCGTGTTATAACCCGCTGCAACCTTGATAAACTTGCGGAATTTATCAAACATCACCAGTTGCAACAGCGAGTCCGACCGGTTGTTTACCCGCTGCATCATAAGGGGAAAAACACCTCTTACATAACTCGAAGTATAAATAATACCGTCCGAAAGTACGGCCAGGTAATATAATTCTTCGGCAGTCAGCGATTGTAATATTTTGAACCGCACAGGATCTTCCAGATCATGAAGCCCGTTGATAGTATTCACAAAAACATCTACCGCCTTTTTTTCCAGCATATCCGTCAGCGCTCTGAACTCCATGGCAGTATCCCCTTCAATTGCCCTCTTCACATAATCAATCCGGGTTTTTACCAGCAATCTGTAATATTTTTCCTGATCATCTTTTACCTCGTCAATCTCTTTCAGTGTGATTTTACCTTTCACTATGTTATCAAGAAAAGCAAAATACAATTGGCCGCTGCCGCCGCTGGTCGACATTTTTGATACGGCCTGTATCAGCGGATCGTCAATTTTACGGATCAGCGCACCCAGTTTGTTGCCCGCCGCCGAATAGTCGTATAACTGGCGCGGGTATTTATACGCAACTATTCTGATCAGGCTGTCGGCAAAAGGAACGTCGGGATTTTGCCGCAGCGTAGAAAAGGTTTCATCCGGGTGAAGTTCACAGTATTTTCTTATCAGTATATCTCTGCAGGTTTGTATAGAAGCGTTCAGATCAAATGCCTTGCTTCTGACCACCGGCACTGCAGCCGCATAGTTCATACTATTAATAGCTGCATCTACCCGCTTGCCCAGCCGGTCCAGTTCAAGGCATTGCTGGTATCCTTCCAGTATTTGCGGAAGATAAAAAAGCGCTTCTCTTTTTTCGGCTTTATCCGCATTCACGTATTTTAATATTTCTTCCAGGCCACGGATGTACCTGACTTTTATCTGATGACTCAGCCCGCTGTCTTTTTCCAACCGGTTCTGAAGTTCATCAACCCGCCGCGTAAGGGCATCGGTTAGCAAAAAATTGATTTCTTCTTTATCAGAAATGGTCAGCCGCTGGTCATCGGTACCATCAGCCCTTAGTGCAATGAGCTGCTCTCTGTCAACATAATCGTGATAAAGGGCCCTGCTGATGTCGGGGGTAAACTTATTAATATCCTGCGCTTCCAGCAGCGGGCACAGAAAAAGCGATAATCCAAAAAAAGTGATATTGAATAGTTTAGAAATCATAAGGATCGACCGACAAAGTTAATAAGACAGATTCATTAATAAAATGGCAGGATGAATTCTGTTGCCAGACGCAAAATCCTGTACATCAGTCGTTTTTTTGTTGTTAAAACTTTAGCCTTCCTCCGTGCAGCCATAAGCTTATTAATTTTTCATTAAGTCTGTGTTATGAGAAATGCCACGAAACGTTGGCAAAACATTTTACAGTAGGTTTGCGCAAACAACACCGTCCCATGGTTGATACAAAAGGAAGAAAGGTGCTGATTGCAGATGATGAGCCCGATATTCTTGAAATTCTGAAGTATAATCTTATTAATGAGGGCTATCAGGTATTTACGGCAAAAAACGGCGACGAGGCTCTTGAAAAGGCAAAATTCTCCAACCCCGATCTTGTTGTGCTCGACATCATGATGCCCGGAAAAACCGGTGTTGAAGTTTGCAAAATATTAAGAGCTCAGCCGGCTTTTAAGGAAACGCTTATTCTTTTTCTCACCGCATTGAGCGATGAAGAAACCCAGATCAAGGGGCTGGAAACCGGAGCCGATGATTATGTAAGCAAACCCATCAGCCCGAAAGTTTTTATCAGCCGCGTAAATGCGCTTTTCAGAAGACTGAATAAAACGGAGGCAAAAACCATTGAGATCAATGGCCTCGTAATCGACCCGGAAAAATTTATAGTGCAGATAGACGGCAAAGATGCCGTGCTGGCCAAAAAAGAATTTGAACTGCTGTACCTGCTGGCATCCAAACCCGGCCGGGTATTTCTCCGAAATGAAATACTGAGCCAGGTATGGGGAAATGATGTAATCGTGGGAGACAGAACCATTGATGTACACATCCGCAAAATCCGTCAAAAACTGGGTGTAGACTGTATTACAACGGTCAAAGGCGTTGGTTATAAGTTTGAACTATAGCTTCCCGTTTTGCAAGGCCTGCTCTCAAAAATTTCCTGCTGCCGATAGCCGATTGCGCTTAGCTTTGTTCTGATGTTCACCGCAAAAAATATTTCGCCGCGCAGATTATCGCTTTTTATTTCGCTGACCCTTTCGGTACCCATAGCGCTGGGCTTTTATTTTTTTGAAAAGAACTGGCTGGTCACTGCTGTTTGCTTCATCGTGGTATTTCTTGGCAGTTACGGGCTGATTTCATTTACCCTGGAGCGATTTATTTACCGCAAGATCAAGCTTATTTACAAATTTATTTCGCAAACCAAAGCCAGCCGGAAAGAAGAAATGTATTACAAATACATTCTTCCGCAAAAAAGCATAGATGAAGTAAGAGAAGATGTGGAAAGCTGGGCCCGCCAGCAATCCAACGAAATAGAACTGCTGAAAAAAAATGAACAGTTCAGAAAAGAATTTTTGCAAAACCTGGCCCATGAATTTAAAACACCTGTTTTTGCCATCCAGGGCTATATCGATACCCTGCTGAATGGCGCTCTGGAAAACCCCGAGGTAAACAGATCCTTTCTTGAAAAATCTTCACGCAATGTGGAGCGGCTAACCAATCTTATCAACGACCTGGATGAAATTTCGAAGCTGGAACGGGGAGAACTGTTGCTGTACAAGCAAAATTTCATTATCCAGGATCTTATTAAAGAAGTATTTGAAAGCCTTTCTATTCATGCCTTATCGCGGAAAATAAAATGCCAGATAAAAAGAGGCTGCGAATCGCCCCTTACCGTTTTTGCAGATAAGGAAAAAATAAGACAGGTGCTGCTGAATCTGGTTGAAAATTCCATTAAGTACGGTAAACAAAACGGCAATACCACAGCCAGTATGTATAAAACCGATGAAAAGAAAATACTTGTTGAAATAAGCGATGACGGAGTAGGCATCGCCGAAAAACATTTGCCCCGGATATTTGAGCGGTTTTACAGAACAGAGGAAGGCAGAAGCATTGATACAACGGGCTCCGGGCTGGGGCTGGCCATTTGCAAACACATTATTGAGGCGCATGATCAAACCATTCATGTGCGCAGCACTCCGCAGGTGGGTACCACCATTGGTTTTACACTCGAAGGAAGAAGAGACTGACGACAGAAAAGGGATACTACATGGCCGCCGCAGGGCTTATTTCATTTATACTAATGTACCAGAGCAGCCCGGCTACCAGCGGTGTGTACATTTCATTTGCAAAGCACTGCTCATTATTAATATTGATAATTCCCATACCCTGCAAAGGGCTAAGTACTCCATGCACCCGTAATTTATTATCAGCAGAATCGTAAATGCGGATGGCTGCCCCTTCGGCGGCAGAAAGAATGTAGTGATAACTGTATTCATTCATCCTTATTGTACCGCTGTTCGCTTTGCCGTCTGTAAAAGACAAACCGCCAACGGTTATTCCATATTCATTCAGAAATCCAATTTTAATTTTTGCCGGCTGCAAAGTGTCTAACATAAGCAGCCGTTTTATATTACCGGCTTTCAGGCGAAGGGTACCGGTGTGGCTGTTGTAACGCAGGCTGAGTAACGTTTTTTCATTATCCTGTAACACATAATCCTGATAAGCTGAACCGGAAGCAGATTTAATCCATTTCATATAAAAACGTTTTCAAAACCAATGTACCGACAAATATCCACAGGCCGTTCCGGTTAACAATTAATTAAACTAAAATTAATATTGGGTGTGGAAAAAAAAGTTTTTCACATCCAACTTAATGATTTGAAATAAGTTTTTCACATAATCCGAAACTCAGCGTCATGCCGGCACCGCCCAACCCTCCTATAATTCGGACTCCGCTTTCGGGCTCGGCCGTCCAGTAACTTTCGCCATTGGTAAGCTTAGGGTATATGCCATTCCATGTTTCGGTAATGGTTTCGTCGGGGAAATGCGCAATTTTTTTGAGATACTCCAAAATCAGCCGGTTGACGCAATGCCTGTCAAAAGGATCGGGAGCCATTCCATACTCATGCGAATCGCCGATGGAAAGCTCACCTTCCTCATTTTGCGATACCATGACATGTATACCCCACCGGAAATAATCCGGGTATTCCTGTTCGAATTTTTTCTTTAGGATTTCCAAAGAATCTGCCACTTTAAAGCTGCTGTAATGCGCAAGTGATAATCCGCCGCACAAAGCCGGCCCCATGCGCCACCTTTCGGGCTGAGCTGTCATACGCATCATTTGCAACTTGCATTTGATAAGTGGTGCGGCGGCAAAAAGATGTGGATACAAAGTTTCAAAATCGGAGCCGGTGCAAATAAAGATCTCATCCGCCTCATACATATCATTTCCGGTATACACGGCCGGATAAGCTACGTCGGTAGCTGCCTTGCCCCGGTAAAAATAAACGCCCAGCTTTTCTGATAACCAGTCCGAGATACGGTCAATCGCTTTTCTCGGATCAACAATCATTTCATCGGCGCTGTACAGGGCGCCGTATAATCCGTTTTTTACAACTGCTTCTGATTTGGCAGCAGCCTGCGCAGCGTTTAACAACTGATAGCCGCGATGAGAATATTTTTCTGCCAGTTCCTGCAGCACATTCCATTCCTCGGCCGAATGAGCCAGGTGCAAGGCGCCGGCTTCGTCATACCATACGCCTGCTTCGGTGCAAACCTGCTTCCAGATTCGGCGTGAAAGCATGGCTGTTTCAAACAAATGCCCGTCGGGCTGACCCACAGGCCATATCATTCCGAAATTGCGTACCGAAGCGCCGGAAGATTTCTGATGTCTTTCTATTACCGTCACCTTATAGCCTCGCACAGCCAGGGCTCTTGCAATAGCCAACCCGGCAATACCGGCACCTATCACTATAGCGGATCTCGGCATCATGATCACTTATTTAGTATATGATATTTTTTATTGAAGTAAAAAAGAGAAACCATGGTACCTGCCAGGCCAAGAACTGAAACAATCACCACTCCCTGCGAATAAAAATCTGTCCAGTTTATATTGAGTTTTAAAAATTCTTTCGACAGCATCACCGCCACACTGCCCAGGTAGCCATATGCATCCGCGATATAAATAAGAAACCCGACATTGCTTACAATCCTGAACGAAGCAATCAGCCTTTCAAAATAAATGCAGTTAAAAGGAATATATCCCATGTACAGTCCGAGGCTCACCAACTGCATCCATAATGCACCGCCTATTCTTTGGTTAATAAAGAGCCAGGAAGAAATACCCGTCAGCAAAAACCCCGACGCGATGACGATATGAATGATCTGGAAAGCTCTGATGTTTTTGCGTACCAGCACCAACATTCCCATTATGAGCAGTACGATGAGTGAGGTAGTAGTTTCTGTTTTGGTAAAAATGGAATAATTTTTTCCATACCCCAGTTCATTCCACAGGTTGGCCATATAATTATCCCTTATATCCCGCATCACCGTAAGAAAAATATAAGTGACGGTAACAATGGTAATGCCCCATCCAAACAGTTTCAGAAAGTTTTTTCTTTCTTCACGCCCCATCGGCTGCCGCAATGTTCTTTCTTTTATGTCTTCTGCATCGGGCTGCGGCACTCTTTCCAGAAGAAAAATAAAAATGGCCAGCGGCAGGGCAAACACCAGCCCGGTTATGAAAGGCATCCACTGTTCACTTACTCCCCATTCCAGCATCAGCCATTTGGCTACCGATCTTGTAAATCCGCCGGCAAATATGAAACTGACAGCCATAGCAGCCCCAATAAAATCGGTGGCCTTCCGCCCTTCTACATAACTGAATACAATACCCCACATAAACCCGAGCACAAAGCCATTGATAAAAAAGAAAAACATACCATACGGCGGTGGGGTAAGCGCAAAAAAGAAAAGCGATAACCAGGCCGTGCCGATTAATACCACACTGGTTTTCCACCGGCCGATTCTTTTCAGCTCGGCTATGAATTTAATACCGTAAAATTTACTAGCCATGTAGCCAATCACCTGGCTGATGATGAGCAGCGTCTGGTAGGAAACACCCCAGAATATTTTTCCTTCAAACGGGGCAACCGTAAACGGCTTTCGATAAGCATATACCGAAGCGTAAGTAAGAAATGCGACAAGCGCCGCATATATTGCCACACCCATCTGCCTGCCGGTAAATTTTACCGCCGTGCTGTTATAACCATTTTGCAAGTTCAGCGAATTAATGCGGGAAGTTCGTCCAAACTATCGAGAATATGATCAGGTTTATATACCTCCAGCTGTTCCCGTGTATAAGCCCCGGTAGTAACAGCTACTACAAGTCCGCAGCCGGCATTGCGGCCTTCATTCACATCTGCTTCCGTATCGCCAATTTTGACCACTTCCATCGGATCGTCAATGCCTGCCCTGTACATAAGCTGCTCAATCATGTAGGGATGCGGGCGGCCTTCTTTTACTTCATCACTGGCGATACAATCATCCACCAGCCCTTTTTCCTTCCACTGCAAGCGGTGCAGGATGGTTTGCGCAATCTCTTTTGAAAAGCCGGTATTCAATGCGGTGCGGATTCCTTTTTCTTTACAATATTGAAACACATTTTCCGCAGCCGCCATTGGCCGAACGGACGGATCGTATTCATAATAGTCAATCATCTCATTTACAAAATCTTCATGAATTTTGTTAACCAGCTTTTCGGTGGCCTCTTCATTCATTTTTTCCAGCACCATCCGGATAGCCACTGTTTTTTTATAGCCCATCACCGGTTTTATTTTTTCCTGCGTAACCGCAAAGCCGTTCATGCGAAATGCCTGCTGGAAGGCTTTGGCAACCGCGTTGTTGTCTGATAGTGTTGTGCCGGCTATATCGAATACCGCAAGTCTGATTAGCATGAATTATTTTTTTGAAAGATACAACGATGCTGTAATCCGGCCTGTAAATAAAAATGAAGAAAGTTTTAAATCTCGTTTCTTTACTGCAAAAGAAGGTGCTGAACGGCTTTTTCTTTGTACTTCGCCAATGCCGGCAGAGGCAGTCGTTCCACTTTGGCATCATCATCCCATTGCCTTAGCTTGATATAAAGCGGGTGAAGTTCGTCCGATTCAAATTTTTTTGCTTCTGCTTCAGTCATTATTCCTCCCTGCATATGAAGCGTCTGTTTACTGGCATCGGAGAGCTTGTTGTAATACTCCGGGTATTTGAAAGTAAGATATCGCTTTGCCTCCACATGACTTGCCACCAGCTTCGCTATTTTTTCCGAAAATCCTTTGCTACGCAGGTAACCAGCGCCCAGTTTTTCATGATTTACCACACCATATCCACCCATTTGATCCACCGGCATAATATGCTCGCACAGATGACCAATATCATGAAAGAAAGCAGCAAGCACTATTTCATCGTCAAATCCTTCTGCTTCGGCAAGCTGTGCCGCCTGGCACATGTGTTCTGTCTGGGAAACCGGCTCGCCGATATAATCGGCCTTACCGTATTTTTCATAAAGATCAAAAACTTCTTCGGCGATCTGGCGGGCTGCTTGTGTATCCATTTTTTCTTTATTCAGATAATCCGGGTTGAAAACGTTCTCCCAGCAAAGTTGCGATTGTTTTGGCAAGCTGCTTCTGGTAAATCTGCTGATCTTTTTTTATTTCTCCGACAGGCTCAATACCGGGCCCCATTACCGCAAGCCATGTTTGGGAAGATCCTTTGGTAAACAAGCCGTGCTTATCCCAGTTGCTTTCTTTTTGGCCCCGGCCATGATCCGTTGTTATAATAAACAGCGTATTGTCTTTGTATCCGGGGGTGGTTTGCACCCAATGCCAGAGTTCGGCCAGCATGCGGTCAAATTCATTAGCCTGCTGCAGATAAAGATCATAGCGCCTGTTGTGCGCATACTCATCTGTTTCTCCAAAACCAATGTACACTATTTTGGGCCGGTGTTTCTGAATATACTCTTTGGCGGCTACAAAAGTGAGCCTGTCGTGACGGGTATTTGATTTTTCGAACACCGACTCTTGTTGTACGGCATTGAACAACCGATCCGACTCAGTCATATGATCGTCTTCTATATTCTCATAGCCTGCGTTAACAACCAATCCGCTTCTTTCTTCATTTAATATATATGGAAAAACGTCCCAGGATGTAAACGCAGCAATTTTTCCTTTATACCGGGGTTTGCTGTTGAGATACTCCAGTATATTCAGGTTGGGATTATTTGTTTTTCGGTTTGATGAAACCGAATAGCCTGCCGAACCCGTGAATATTTCATTATAACCGGGGTAGGAAATAGCGTAAGGATTGGCCACGTTCATCTTATTGTCATAAATACGATTTCCAAAAATCTGTCCTTGTTTTACCAGTACATTCCAGCAAAAGGGCATCAGTTTTTTCCGGCGCTCTTCTGCCTTGGCAGCCCAGTACATCATTTCCATCGTAGATCTGCCGGGTGTAAATTTTTCATTGAATAAAAGAAGCGTATCGGCGCCGGTAAAAAACTCCTGCCAGCGAAAACCATCGGTAGTGATGATAAAAATGTTTTCTGCAGGTGTATTGCTCGTTATTTCTTTTATTATCTGCGTTTCCTGTTGATCGGTAAGTATAGGTACCGTCGTCAGCAGGAATACGCTGACCAAAAGATGTTTCATTGTGTGCGGGTTAGGCAAAGTAACAACTCCAGTATGAAGCCTCTGTTATCGTGTTGTTACTACAAGGTTACTATTTACCGGCCAGCGCTGGTACCGGATGCATAACGGGATGCGCCGGTTTGAATTCAAGCCCGATCAAGTTGGCTATTGTGGTAGCCAGCTGCCGCTGGTAATGCTGCTCTTCTTTTTTTATCTCTCCCAAAGCCGGTATACCCGGCCCCATAGCAGCAATCCATATTTCACCCGCATCCGGAACTTTGCTGCCGTGACTGGTCCATTCCTTTTTATTTTTATCGCCCCGCCCGTGATCGGTACTTATCACCAGCGCTGTTTTGTTTTTATACTGGGGTAACGACTGGATATAATTCCATAAATCGCCGATCCACTTATCTGTCATGTGGGCCATATACAGGTATTGATCATATTTTCCCATGTGGGCATAATCGTCTGTTTCATCAAAACCAATATACAACACCCGTGGCCGGTACTTTTTTACATACTCTTTTGCTATAGCATACGTAAGAAAGTCCGGCCGAACAGATTCGCCCAGTGGTTGCGGCGAATATTGCTGCATTTCGTTAAGTAATTTAAACTCCGCATCGGGAAGATTTACTTTGTCAAAACCTGAACTGACAAGAAATCCGCTGCGCGGTTCATTGAGAATTGCGTCAAATACATCCCATGAAGTGAAAGCGGCTACTTTTCCTTTAAAACCGTTTTGCCTGTTTATATACTCCAGTACATTTTCATTTTTATTCATGTTCTTGTCATTGGAGTTCACGCTGTCGTCGGGGAAGCCGGTAAAAATTTCATTGTAGCCCGGGTACGAGAACCAGTATTTGTTACTGTTATTTACTTTATTACCATACTGCCGGTTGCCATACAACTGTCCCTGTGCCGCGATCGTATTCCAGAAAAAGGGAAATATTTTTTCTCTGCGTTCACCGGCAGATGGCGCCCAGAATTTTTTATTCAGGCTTTTGATATCGGACACAAAGCTGCTGTCGTTGATAAGCATACTATCGGCGCCGCAGAACAGCTCCTGCCAGCGCAGGCCGTCGAATGTAACAACAATGATATTTTCTGCCTTTTGTGAATAGCTGAAAACAGATATAAATAAAAGAAGAATGGGGAAAAAGACTTTTTTCATACAATCATTTTTTGACATTTAAAAAAAAATAGGCGACGCCTGGAAAAGAGTCGCCTGTCACATGAGAAAACAACTGCTTATGCCTGCTTGTTTTTTCAGAATTATTTGATGACCCACATTTCGGCATTGATATTATCATTTCCGCTGTACTGGCTTTGCACAGCCGATGTCCAGTTGGCATTGTTGGTGTTTCTTTCACTTACCGGGTATTGGTAGCGCTTGGGTATAAGCCCGCTGTTTCCTGTTCCGGGCCCGCCAGCGGCAAAAGCAGGTACACCTGTACGGCGATAGTTATAATAAGGCTCCCACCCGCTGTTGGCAAAAAAAGCAAGGTATTTCTGCGTCAATATCTGGTTAAGGCCTGCAGCATTATTGCCGGCATACTGAACAGCCGGTTGTGAATAATATGCTGCCCAATCGTAGTTTATCGTGTACTTGGTATAATCGGCCGCATTGGTAGGAGACCCGCCCGCTTTAATAAAGTAGACATCATTGTTTCCTGCTTTCAGTCCATAAAAAGAATGCGAGGCCTGTATTCCTCTCTGGTACCACTCCTCTGCATTGCCGGTTATCCATCCGCGGTTGATTCCTTCAGCGATATTAAAACACAATTCGGGATACCCGATGATGATGGTATTTTCTGCTGTGTAATTGCTGTAATAGCGTTTTCGGTTGAAAAAAGAAAACTCTCCCGGTAAAAAGCCGGCTCCGTTGTCGGTACCTGCTTTTGTCGACATATCGGTAAGATCCATGGCCGAGCTGGCGCCTACAAATGCCGCCGGATTGGTTGGCTGCAATCCATCTTTCAGTTTTTTACCGGCAGGCTCTGCCACAATAAACACCCTGGGATCATTTAATTCGGAAAGCTTGTTAAGATATGTAGATGCGAAATTATAGCGGGTAGCATCAAAGCCGTAATTATCAGGATTAATAGGGTACTTATTAAACGTGGGATTATAAACAAACTGAAGATTGTCCTGCATTCCTTCCATAACCGGAAATGCCAGTTTATTATTAAATACCTCTGCAAATTTTGTTTTAACGGCAAGATCGGCATCATTTTCCTTTTTACTCAATGCAATGAGCACCCTGAGTTTAAAAGTATTGATCACTTTCTGCCATTTGCGCAAGTCATTGGAAAAATAAAAGTCGCCCAGCAGAGATACATCAGCATTGTTTATCAGCTGCGTGATATCTGCATTCGCTTCGGTGAGCCATGTTAGTATTTGTTTAAATACATCCTTTTGACTGTCGTACCGGGGTGTGGGATTGTCCAGCGCCTGCAAGGCTTCTGTCATCGGAAGATCACCTACCCTCATTGTCATCTGATAGAAAAAATAGGCGCGGAAGAATTTTCCCAAAGCAGAATAGGGGTTCAGATCGGCGGCTCCGGCTGCTTTGGCTTCCTGCTCCATTTTAATCACATTTTTAAGCGTGGTGTAATGCAGTGTGGCGCCGCCCCAGTTGTATTCCTGATTCCCGTAATAATTATAATTGCAGCAGGTAAACTGGCTCCAGCGTTGCGTCAGGTCCCACGGGCGATGAAACACATCGTTCAGCACACCATTCAGCACCAGCGATGCCGGCACACTGGTAGGGCGATTGGGATCAGAAAAATATTCATCAAATTTTTCCTGGCAGCCGTTCAGAAATACAACGGAAGCGGCTGTAACGATAAAGCGATTTATAATCTTTTTCATGCTTTAATTTTTATGTTTTTTTAATCACATGGAATTTGCCATAATAGTTTCACCGGTGGCTGGTATGATGTTCCGATAATTTTATGGCCCGTTTCATGCTGATTTTTGTTTTGTGCTTAGAATATGATATTCAGATTTACACCGAAGCGACGGGTGGTGGGTGTTTGCAAGTCGCTACTCGTTTGCCGGCCCGCATATTTATCTATATCCACATCTTTATTCTTTTTGTCTTTGACAAAATAGAGCAGATTGCGGCCTATAAACGATATTTCCGCTCTTTTAATAAATGATTTGCCAAGCAATGAACCGGGCAGCGAATAGCCAATGATCACTTCACGCAGCTTAGCAAAAGTTTTGCTCATCATATTGCCTTCGGTAGTTGAGTTATACCGGCTGATGTAATCCTGCAAAAATGTCGGCGTTGTGTTGGGTGCAAACTGCAGGTCTTTATAGTTAGTGATCAGGCCGGTTACAGGATCGTATTGAATAACCGCCCCGTTGGAAACCTGTACACCTTCACCCACCCAGGATTTTACTCCGAGATAATCCTGGTAGCGGGCTTCTCCCATTGCTCCCTGTACGGTTTCTATATGGCGGCCGCCCCGGAATGTTTGCCTGCGGATATAATTTTCCATTACACCTCCCACCCGGCCATCGAACAGGAAACTGAATGAGATACCCTTCCAGTTAAATTTACTATTCACACCCCACACCCAATCGGGATCAGCGTAGCCAAGAAATTGCGACACCGGGTAGCGCAGGGGGCGGCCACCCGCATCATTAATGATCTGTCCGTCTTGTGTGCGTACAAATGCCTGTCCGTAAAATTTATCCACCCGGTCTCCTTTTTCATAAAAGGTAAAGATGGTGCTCTGGCCGGGAGGTAATTCGGAATAGCGTTCCCGATAAGTAGACCAGTTTACCGTTACATCCCAGATGAAATTTTTTTGCTTTACCGGTGTGCCGCTCAGTGATATTTCAACACCTTTTGTTTTTGTTTTTACGGCATTCAAAACATAGCCGGTGTATCCGGTGGTCTGCGATAATTCTTTGGTGAAAATGCCCGGTCCGTTTATATATTCAAAATAAGCAGCATCCAGCACCAGACGGTTTTTCAGAAAGCGTATATCCAGCCCCGCCTCATAACTGCTTCTTGAATCGGGCTTCAATTCGGGGTCAAACAGTGTGTTGGTATAATATGCAGCCGGTGTATTGTTGTACACAAGCGGTGTAGAGTACACCTGTGCCAGTCCATAAGAAGGCCCGTCGTAAGAAGACTGATACACACTTCCGTAACCCAGCGGGTAAGAAGCATTGGGTGTGGGCCCAATGGTGGAAGACGTGCTCAGCCCCCCGCTCTTCACATTTGCATAAGAGGCCCTCAGCTTCAGAAATGAAATGGCCTGTGGTAACTGAACATAGTCAGATATCACCGTACTGACGGATACGGAGGGATAAAAATAGGTTCTGTTTTTATCGGGGAGAGAGGAAAGTTCATCCACCCTTCCGGTAGTGGAAATGGTAAAAAGATTTTTGTATGAAAGATCCAGCGAATAGTAGGCGCTCAATACAATCATGTTTGAATTAAAGCTGTATGCTTTGAGCGGGTTGCGCGAATTGGCAAAACTGAATACGCCCGGCACATTAAGATAATCCGTTGTTGTATAGCTTGAATTATACCTGAAGCTGCGGATATTACCGCCGGCAAAACCCGACAGGTTGAAATTCTTCAGCACATCATAATTATACTTCAGCATAACCTCCGTATTGTTTTCAAACAACTCTCTTCGGTCTTCGCGGTAATCTCCTTTGGCTTCTTCGCGGCCGTACACAGTAGCCGAATAAGGAAACTTTTCGGGGCGAAAAAGATTATAAGTAGTAACGGAGCTGCGCCCGATCACCTCAAGGTTTTTATTAAACTTGTAATTCAGCGAGGCATAACCATACACATCGTTTTTATAGTGTCCGCGCAACCACTCTTTTACCAAAAACCAGGGATTATTGTACCGCTGGTATTCCGCATATATCTGTTGTATACCTTCTTTGCCGGGTTGCCAGTAGTTCTTCATATCATCAATGCTCCAGTCGGCCCCGCCCCAGATGATGATGTTATAGATCATACTGTTGGGACCATACTGTACATCGGGAAAATTTTCGGTAAACTGGCGGTTGTAATTAATATTGGTTTCAAAACGGAGCTTTGGGGTAAAGTTGTAACCCAGGGTGGTATTAAAATTCACAATATTCAGATCGGTGTTGGGTACAATTCCCTTCTGGTAGGTGTGCGATGTGGAAAACCGCAGATCATATTTTTCTCCGTTGGCAGATACTGCGAGATTTATTGTATTCAGCAAACCTGTCTGAATAAACCGCTTCAGGTTGTCTTTTCCGCGGTTTACCCAGGGTGTGGGAATGCGCTGACCCGTTACCGGATCAATGGGGCTATCGTATTGCGAAATTAGCTGTCCTTCGAATTTTGGCCCCCATATATCATAGTCTCCGTCATTCAATCCTCCCCCGCGGCCATTTACAAAAGAATATTTTCCATGATCTCCTGGTCCGTATTCATCCTGTACTTTGGGAATAGCAATGAATCCCTTTTCGAACATCGAAGAGGTATTCAACTCCACAGAAAACCCTCTTTTATCTTTTGTACCGCGTTTTGTCGTTACCACTACTGCCCCGTTCTGTCCTCTGTAACCGTACAGAGCCGATGCCGTGGGGCCTTTCAATACAGTGATGCTCTCAATATCATCCGGGTTGATATTCCAGGTATCGGAATTTATCGGAATCCCGTCCACTACAAACAAACTGATATTGGTGCCCCGCAGCAACAACTGCGGGCGGCCTAATAACTCAGGCGTTATTCCTACTGTAAGGCCCGACACTTTTCCCACGAGGCTGTTCACCGGATTGGGCTCACGGGCTTTTACCAGTTCAGATCCTTTTACATCCTGAACGGCGTAGCCCAGTTTTTTTACCTGCTTTTTTACACCCAGCGCTGTTATAACTACCTCCGACATATTTTTATTATCGGGCTGAAGAATAACCACATTCGCATCTCCGGATTTTACTTCGGCATCCTGATAGCCCACATAACTGATTACGAGTATATCATTGGGCGTTGCCGTAATCTTAAAATTTCCATACAAATCGGTAATGGTTTTGGTATTCGTACCCTTAACAAGCACGGTAGCCCCGCTCATGGGCTGTTTATTTTCATCGGTCACTTTACCGCTTACGGTCTGTTGCGCCATCACAAAACACGACACCGAAAGGGAAAAAACAATCAGCAAAAATTTTTTTGCCCCGGAAAGAAATTCTGTACTCATAAACATCAGATTGAATTTGGTTGGATAGTTATTTGCTACGGCGAAGGTGAAACTGCTGTATTACCTGAACCTTACCGCCAGATGAATTCAACATGACGCAATTGTTGCATCAGTGTAAATGAAATGTTATTGTCTGGTTACGCGTTTTTAATATTCTCTTCACGTAAACTTCATAATTGGTTAAAGCTGTTAATTATGAATACCGGCTGATTCTATAGTTCTTTGTAAAACCTTTTTCTGATGGAAAGAAGGAATGTAGATGTAGTGGTTATATCCGATATCCATTTAGGCACCTATGGTTGCCGTGCCCGGGATGCGGTAACTTATTTAAAAAGTATTGCACCGCAGATACTCATCCTCAACGGCGATATTATCGACATCTGGCAAACCAGCAAGCGCTTTTTCCCCGCCTCCCATGCCGCATTCATAAAAGAAGTGATTACCCTGATGACCAGCGGTACACGGGTCATTTATATTACCGGCAATCATGATGAATTGCTGCGCAAATACACCGACCTGCAGATCGGCAATTTTCAACTGACCGATAAACTGGTAATTGAAATAGATAAAAAAATGACCTGGATATTTCACGGCGATGTTTTTGACAACACCACCAAAGGCGCCGCCAAATTCTGGGCTAAAATGGGAAGCAACGGCTATGCCGTGCTGCTGATGATGAACCGCCTGATAAACCGGCTGATGAAACTGGCCGGACGGGATAAAATTTCTCTCTCAAAAAAGATTATGAGCCAGGTAAACAAAGCCATTATCCGTATCAATGATTTTGAAACCACGGCCGCCGAGATCGCTATCGATAAAAAATACGATTACGTAATCTGCGGGCATATTCATCAGCCCCAAAAACGAGTCATTCGCAATGAGCACGGCAGTGTAGTATATCTCAACAGCGGCGACTGGGTGGAACATCTGACTGCACTGGAGTATTACGATCACGACTGGCACCTGTATGAATACGAAAAGTCGGATCTGAAAACCGTGGATGAACGGGAACTGAAAACCCATAATAAAACAGAAGTAATAACATCGGAGATCGCTTTATATCTGCATTCGCTGGGAGCTTAGAACCCTTTGCCAAAGAAAGGATACAAAAACGCAGGCAAAATGAAGATACTCTACGCCATACAAGCTACAGGAAACGGACATATCAGCCGGGCCATGGAGCTGCTGCCGCATATTGAAAAATACGGGCAGGTGGATATTTTTCTGAGCGGCGCCAACAGTACGCTTGTGCTGGATGCGCCGGTAAAATTCAGAAGCAGGGGGCTAAGTCTTTTTTATAAATGCGACGGCGGTCTTCATTACTGGAAAATGCTGAAAGAATATGCACCACTGAAATTAAGAAAAGAAATAAATGAACTGCCGGTAGAAAAATATGATCTTGTAATCAACGATTTTGAGTTCATTACCGCCGCGGCATGCGCCAAAAAGAAAATACCGTCGGTATGCTTCGGTCACCAGGCCAGTTTTATTTCAGAAAAAACACCCCGCCCGGTAAATAAAAACCATATCGGTGAATGGATACTGAAGAACTATGCAAGGGCTACCCACTACACCGGTCTGCATTTTGAAAAATATGATGATTTTATTTTTACACCGGTAATAAAAAAAGAAATACGCGAGGCAGAACCCTGCGACAAAAATTACATCACCGTTTATCTGCCCGCTTACTGCGAGCCGGAATTAAAACAAATCTTCGGGCCGCTGAACAATTTCCGTTTCGAAATATTTTCATGGCAGACAAAGCAAATCCACACCGAAGGAAACATCCGGTTTTTACCGGTAAGCAAAAAACTATTTAACGAAAGCTTTATCCATTGCACAGGCATTATTACCGGCGGCGGATTTGAAACTCCTGCCGAGGCCCTGCATCTGGGAAAAAAACTGATGGCCATACCCATCCGCGGGCAATACGAACAATTGTGCAATGCTGAGGCGCTCCGGCGGATTGGTATCACCTGTATTAAAAAACCGGGAAAAGATTTTGCCGCCGAATTTAATCACTGGATAAACTATTCCGCTGCCCCAAAGGTTGATTACAGCAACAGCATTGAGGAAGCTCTCCGTTACCTGTTTGCACTTGATCTGAAAAACAAGAATGAATATGTGCTGGCGGGATAGAGCGGATCGCTGAACCAGGCCGGTTTGTTGTATTGGGTATTGGTCAGGTGGCTGTAATAAGTTTGTTCGGTGTTTATCGTGGCCGTTTCCATAGTGGCGGCAGGGTACATATCTGTTTGCTGCTCTTCGGTAAGTACCATCCGCACATTGCCGAGGTGGTCTTTTAGGAAGTATTCATAAACAAAAGCTGTTCACCCATCCGATGAGTCCACGGCCGGCGCACCCGGCCTGGAGGTGAAACTCATCGGGGAAGGAAAATTATAAATTTTATTTTGTTATGGTGTTGGTCAGGCGACCAACAACAACCCGGATTGACGGCGAGTGCCACAAAGCCAGCTCACAAAGCCATCCGACACTCACCTGCGAAAGTGCAACGGACACCCGGCCGGGAAGGAGTCCCTTACAGAAGACTCGGCTGCGAAGGAGGTTCTACATAAAAAATGCCCTCCGAAGGCGGAGCATCATTATTTCTTTCTCTTCTTTTTTACTGATGATAGTTTAAATCCTATTGCCGGTCTTGGTTTCTCCGGCGGGGGTGTTAAAAGTTCTTTCAATGCTGCAAAAATGGTTTGTATATCACTGCTGTTTTGTATCATCTGTTTTTCCAGTTGTTCCAGTTTCAGTAAAATGTCTTTATGGGTAAGCAGCATCTCCCGCAGCTTCACAAATACATCAATAATTTTCAGGCTCATTTCAATGGCTCTTTTGCTTTTTAATACATTCGCCAGCATCAGCACACCATGCTCCGTAAAAGCATAAGGCAGGTACTTGGAATGAGCCCCTCGTTTTAAGGTCGCATTTTGCGACCTTAAAATTTCATATTCTTCAGCCGTTAGCTCAAACATATAATGAGCAGGGAATCGGTCAAGGTTTCTGTTTACCTGTTCTTTCAACCGCTTTGTTTCCACTCCGTATAACTCTGCTAGATCTCGATCTATCATTACTTTTTGTCCCCGGATCAGATGTATTTTATCAATAATCTTTTCTTCGATTATTGCTAAAGATGTTTTTGCCATGCGGTTTGATTTAAAATTTTCAAAGATAAAGGTTATCGCATTTTGCGATAACCTCACCCAAACGGATGATGTTTCATTAATGCCTCTTTCCCCGCCGAGCCTCACCGCACAGCCTTGTGGTTAGCGGACTTTTTATAGGCTTCAGCTAATTTACCGCATTCTGTAAAGATTGTGTAAGCTCCCCCTTTTTTAGTGCCAATGTCCGTTAGAGTTTTCAAATATAGTTTTCTTTTGTTTTCCCGCTTTATCCACTACCGGCTGCGCTGCAATTTGTAAATGATTTTCGCTTGCCGGTGTGG
>Ga0209172_10000370_pt1 | contig 126652 bp, 94 predicted proteins | sample LarsenN4metaG_FD_184113 | JGI IMG/M metagenome (GOLD analysis project Ga0209172, IMG submission 184113) | Hot spring sediment bacterial and archeal communities from British Columbia, Canada, to study Microbial Dark Matter (Phase II) - Larsen... ... | reverse complement strand
CGCGGGTACTCTCGTCGACAGGGGATGCCTCCTCGCCGAACGCGGCCATCGCCGTGCCGGCTCTCGTGTTTGCTCACACGTGAGGTTGCATCCCCCTCCCATTTTCCAGCAAGCCTAGGACTTCACCCCGAGATCAAGGAGTAGATCGGGCTCGGGAGGTTGTTCGCGCTGGCCGACGTGCCCGTGAAGTCCGAGAGCATCGCGCCGAGCACCGTGAACGTGGTCGACCCGGTGGGGGTGAGCCGATCGCCCGGCGCCGCTCCGAAGTCGACGACGATGTGGAACTGCTCGGCCTGGTAGCCGACCGCGAAGGTGTTCGGATTGTCCTCGAAGCTGAAGGAATCCGGCATCACGCCCGACACGTACAGGAAATCCATGTCGTCCAGCGGGTCGCCCGCGTAGGCGATGTCGATGCTCTGGACGAACGAGTTCGCGCCGAAGCCCGGGCTCGCCTCGTTCGGATCCAGCGTGATCTGCACGCCGTTGGCGGTCTGGACCAGCATGAGCGTCGCCACGCTCGGATACGGCGGGTCCTGCGTCTGCAACGGCGTCGCGGGCAGGTTGTACTCGATCGTCAGGGCGAGGGCGGGCGAGCCGATCAGGAGCAGAGCGGCCGTGACGACGGTCGCCAGGCGCACGGCCGTGCGGCGCAACCTTCGCATCGCGGAACCTCCCTGCCGGCAACCCCCGAGTGGCCGGCCACGAGCGGGCACGGCGCCCGCTGCTGTTATGGATGTGGTGCGCGAGCCCCTCGCGTGGCGCGGAGTTTCCGTCCGCGGCTGCACGTCGGCCGAGGGCCCCGCGGGCGCGGGATCTGCACGCGCCACAAGGGGCCCGGGACGTCGCCGGACGTCCCGGGAACCTCCGGCGCCGCGGGGGGCGCGGGAGCGCCTGGAGCGTCGTGGCGGCGAGATGCCAACCTCGAGGGCCCGAAGCTGCGGGCCCCGCGTGCCTCCGCGCCGCGGGCAGGGGCTGGCTCGTCGCCCTCCTGGTCGCTGCGTGCGCGATCCCGGCGGCGGGCGCACGCGGCGCGGCCGCGGGACGCGCCGTGGCGCCCGCGGCGAGCGCCGCCCCGGCGACGGCGCTCGCCGCGGCAGAGCGCACCCCGCACGCCCGCGCCGTCGCCGACGACCCGGCGGGGGACGACGCGGCGCCGGTTCACCCCGCGACGAGGGGCGAGCCCGCGGACCGCGAGGCGACGGAGGGCCCGATGCCCCGCAGAGCGCGTCCCGTCCTCGTCGTGGGAGGCACCCTCTCGCCGGACTTCGCGCTCGCGATCCTCGCCTGCCGGCTCCGCGCGGACGGCTTCGCCGCGTCGACGATGGCGCTCGGCGGACGCGGGCTCGGCGACATCGGCGAGGGCGCGCGCGCGCTGGCGGCGCGCGTCGAGGCGATCCGCGCCGAGAAGGGCGCCGCGCGCGTCGATCTCGTCGCGCACTCCCAGGGCGGCCTCCAGGCCCGCTACTACGTCGAGCGCCTGGGCGGCGCCGGCGCCGTCGGCACCTACGTGAGCCTGGGGACGCCTCACCGCGGCAGCGTGCTCGCGAGCCTCGGAACGCTCCTCGGGCCGTGCCGCCTCTCCGCCGCGTGCCGGCAGATGGCCATCGGCTCCGAGTTCCTCGGCGGGCTCGACGCCGACGCGGGGGGCGAGCTCGACCCCGCGCCGAGCGGCGCCCCCGCCGCGCCGAACCCCGTTCGCTACGTCGCGATCTACACGGCGCTCGACGGCCTCGTGCAGCCGTTCTGGTCCGCCCGCCTCCCCGGCGCGCGCGCCGAGAACGTCCTCGTGCAGTCGCACTGCCCGCTGCGCGCCGTGAACCACCTCGCGCTCCTCTTCGACGGCGCGGTGTACGGCCTCGTGCGCAGCGCGCTGCGCGGCGGCGAGATCGAGACGAGCTGCCTCGCGTTCTGATCGGCGCACGCGGCTCGCGGCGCCGAGCCCGGCGGCGACGACGTTGGATCGAGGCAGGTGCGAGAGACGCCGCGTACACGGATGGGCTGGAGCACGAGACGGGATTCGAACCCGCGACATCCACGTTGGCAACGTGGTGCTCTACCAACTGAGCTACTCGTGCTCGCGACGGGGAAGCCTAGCAGCCCGCCGCCGCCGGTCGATCCCCGGGACCGAGCGAAACCCGAGCCCTTCCCCGCGGTTTCGCGCCCTTGCGCCGCGTCCGGCCCGGCCCGCTCGATGCCCGGCGGGGGACTTTCTAAACAGCGGGGTCTGACCCCTTTCTAAACAGCTACAGCCGGCGGACCTTCTCGCGGCCCTCGCGGACGTGGCGCGTCGCGTTGCGGGTGTCGTAGACGCGGTGGGCCTTCGCGACCACGCGGTCGTAGTCGACAGCCGCGTGGTTCGTGAGGATCACGACGAGGTCCGCGGAGGCGAGCGCCTCGTCGCTGAGCTCGATGCTCTTCGCCGAGAACCCGTCGAGGTGCACCTCCGGGACGTGGGGGTCGTGGTAGCTCACGTTCGCGCCCTTCCCGGCGAGGAGGCGGATCACGTCGAGCGCGGGCGACTCGCGCAGGTCGGAGACGTTGGCCTTGTACGCGACGCCGAGGAGGAGGACGTCGGCGCCGTTCACCGCGACGCGGTCCTCGTTCAGGAGGTCGCCCACGGTCTGCGCCACGTGCTCGGGCATGTGGCCGTTGATCTCGGTGGCGAGCTCGATGAAGCGCGCGCTGAAGTTGAGCGACTTCATCTTCCACGAGAGGTAGCTCGGGTCCACGGGGATGCAGTGGCCGCCGAGGCCCGGCCCCGGCTCGAACTTCATGAAGCCGTACGGCTTCGTCGCCGCCGCGTCGATCACCTCCCAGACGTCCAGGCCGAGGCGGTTGCACATGAGCGCGACCTCGTTCACGAGGCCGATGTTGATGGCGCGGAAGGTGTTCTCGAGCAGCTTCACCATCTCGGCGCTCTGCGAGGACGAGACCGCCACCACCTCGTCGAAGACCGTCTCGTAGACCTGGACCGCAAGGCGCGTGCAGAGCGGCGTCTCGCCGCCCACGACCTTCGGCACCTGCGCGAGCGCGAAGTGCCGGTTCGCGGGATCGATCCGCTCGGGCGCGAAGGCGACGCAGAAGTCCTTGCCGAGCTTGAGACCCGTCTCCTGGAGGAGCGGCACGAACAGCTCGTGCGTCGTGCCCGGGTACGTCGTGCTGCCGAGGATGAGGAGCTGCCCGCTGCGCAGGCGCCTGCGGATGTCCTCCACCGCGCGCACGATGTAGGACATGTCGGGGTCCTTCGTCTTCGTGAGCGGCGTCGGCACGCAGACGTTGATGACGTCGCACGCGGCGAGGCCCGCGAAGTCGGTCGACGCGTCGAGCTTGCCCGTGCGCACCGCCTCGACGAGCTCACTCGCGGAGACGTCCTCGATGTACGAGCGACCCTCGGCGAGCGCCTTCACCTTCTCGGCGTCGAGGTCGAAGCCCGAGACCGGGAAGCCGACGCGCGCGAAGCCGAGCGCGAGCGGGAGGCCTACGTAGCCGAGGCCGATCACGCCGATCCGCGCCTCGCGCGCGTCGATGCGGCGGGACAGTTCGTCGAGCCGGTTCATGCGGTTCCCCCAGGGGCGTTCGGGCCGGGTCCAGGCGCCGTGCGCGCCGGGCCCACACCGCCGCCGCCCTCGCGGAAGAAGGCCTCGAAGAGCCTCCAGCCGGACCAGAGCGTGAGTACGGTGGCCACGGCCAGAAGTGTCAGGCCGACCTCGTGGTTCGGGACGCCCAGCGTCCCGGCGGGGAAGAGCAGCGCCCCGATCGCGACGTTCTGGACGAGGGTCTTGAGCTTGCCGGAGCGGCGCGCGGGAATCACGTAGCCGTCGATCGACGCCAGACCCCGCAGGCCCGTCACCGCGAGCTCGCGCCCGATGATGACGACGACGAGCGGAACGCACCACTGCGGTATGCGGCCCACCGCGATCAGCACGATGAGCGAGCTCGCGACGAGCAGCTTGTCGACCAGCGGGTCGAGCAGCTTCCCGACGCGCGTCACCTGCTCGCCCCAGCGCGCGAGCCAGCCGTCCACCACGTCGGTGGTCGCGGCGAGAATGAACACCCAGGCGACGACGCGGCTTCCCGTCGGACCCGGCGCGAGCGGGAGAGCGAGGAGCGCCGGCACGGCGAGGCCGCGCAGCAGCGTCACCGTGTTGGGAAGGTTCCAGAAGGCTTCGCGCGGGGGCGCTCCGGCGGTGGGCCCGGCGGCCGCCTCACCGAGCGAAGTCGTCATGGAAGCGACGATAGTACGAAAGCACCCGCTTCACATACTCGCGGGTCTCGTCGTAGGGGGGGACGCCGTCGTAGCGGTCCACCGCCTCCGGGCCCGCGTTGTACGCGGCGAGCGTGCGCAGCCAGTCGCCGTAGCGGTCGTAGAGCGCGCGCAGGTAGCGGGTGCCCCCGTGGACGTTCTGCTCGCTGTGGAAGGCGTCGTCGACGCCGAGCTCGCGCGCCGTCCCCGGCATGAGCTGCATGAGCCCCATGGCGCCCTTCGGCGACACCGCCCCGGCGTCGAAGGAGGACTCGGCCGCGATCACCGCCTTCACGAGGGCCGCGGGGACGCCGTGCTCGAGCGACGCGTCGCGGATGAGGGGGTCGAACGTGGCCGGGTGGGCGGCCAGCGAGCGGCGACCGCTGCGCTTCAGGACCAGGCTGCGGCGGCTCCCGGACGGCGCGAAGACGCGCAGGCGGTCGTGCGACGGGGCGGCGTACGCCACCTTCTGGAACCGCGCGTGCTTCTGGACGTCGGTGTAATGGACGACGCCGCGCGCGTCGGTCCACTTGTAGAGCTCCGCCCCGGCGTTCCCGGGGACGAGCAGGCCGGCGCAGAGGAGAAGCGTCCGGCCGATCCGGCTGCGCGCGCTGTGCACCCCGCCCCCTCGAAAGCGGCGGACGTCCCCGCGGGGCTGGCGATTCCCGAGCGCGCGGGGATAGACTCGCCCTGCCGTTCGCCGGCTCTATCGGAGCCCTCACCCCTCGGCCTTGAGCGCCGCCCGAGGTCCCCCGTCACGTCCGTGGTCGACTCCGCTGACGAGCCCCGCCGCTTCGACGTCCTCGTCCTCGGGAGCGGGATCGCAGGGCTGATGTACGCCCTGCGCACGGCGGAGCGCGGCCAGGTGGCGATCGTCACAAAGAAGGAGGCCGCCGAGTCCGCGACCAACTACGCGCAGGGCGGGATCGCGGCGGTCGTCGCGACCGACGACTCCTTCGAGGCCCACGTGCAGGACACGCTCGAGGCCGGCGCCGGGCTGTGCCGCGAGGAGGTGGTGCGGTTCGTCGTCGAGCGCGGGCCCGCGGCGATCGACGCTCTGCTGAAGGCCGGCGTCGACTTCGACCGCGTCGGCGACCGCCTGGACGACGGCTCGCCGGGCGCCTTCGAGCTCGGCCGCGAAGGCGGCCACCGGCGCCGGCGCGTGCTCCACCACCGCGACGCGACCGGTCACGAGATCGAGCGCGCGCTGCTGCAGCGGGTGCGCTCGCACCCCAACATCGCGCTCTTCGAGGGCCGCTGCGCCGTGGACCTCCTGACGGCGGCGCGCGCGGGCCTTCCCGGGCCCGACCGCGCGCTCGGCGCCTACGTGCTCGACCGCGAGTCGGGCCGCGTCGAGCGCTTCCTGGCCCGCGTCACGCTGCTCGCGACGGGCGGGGCGGGCAAGGTCTATCTCTACACGAGCAATCCGGACATCGCCTCCGGTGACGGCATGGCGATGGCGTTCCGGGCGGGCGCGACGCTCGCCAACATGGAGTTCTTCCAGTTCCACCCCACCTGCCTCTTCCACCCGCAGGCGAAGTCGTTCCTCATCACGGAGGCGATGCGCGGCGAGGGCGGCGTCCTGCGCACGCGGCGCGGCGACGCGTTCATGAGCCGCTATCACTCGATGGGCGACCTCGCCCCGCGCGACGTGGTGGCGCGGGCCATCGACACCGAGCTGAAGCGCTCGGGCGACGAGTACGCGCTGCTCGACATCACGCACCGCGACGCCGCGTTCCTGCGCGAGCGCTTCCCCACCATCTACGCGCGCTGCCTCGAGTTCGGCATCGACGTCACCCGCGACGCGATTCCGGTGGTCCCCGCCGCGCACTACTGCTGCGGAGGCGTCGTGACGGACCTCCACGGCGAGACCGACGTCCCGAACCTCTTCGCCGCGGGCGAGGTGACGTGCACCGGGCTGCACGGCGCCAACCGGCTCGCCTCGAACTCGCTGCTCGAAGGCGTCGTCTTCGCGGAGGCCGCGGCGGCGGCGACGCTCGCGCGGCTCGCGGAGCTCTCGCCGCCCGCCGACGTCCCGCCCTGGGAGGAGGGCGAGGCGACCGAGAGCTCCGAGGCCGTGGTCATCACGCAGAACTGGGACGAGATCCGGCGCTTCATGTGGAACTACGTCGGCATCGTGCGCACCGACAAGCGCCTCGAGCGCGCCCAGCGCCGCATCCGGCTCCTGCGCGAGGAGATCGACGACTACTACTGGAACTTCAAGCTGACGCCCGACCTCGTCGAGCTGCGCAACCTCGCGATCGTCGCCGAGCTCGTGATCGAGTGCGCGCGCCGGCGCAAGGAGAGCCGCGGCCTCCACTACACGCTCGACCACCCGGCGCGCGACGACGCCTTTCGCCACGACACGCGCATCCGCCGCGGCGACCCGCGCTAGCCGCCGGCCACGACCTTCCACACGCCGAGCGCCGTCACCGCGCAGCCGACGAAGGCGACCGCGCAGCCGAGCGCGCCGGCGCGGCACCAGAGGAGGACGCGGGGGGCCTCTTCGGCCGGGAGCAGCGCGTGGAGCGAGGTCGGGTGGAGCCACCAGCGGCGAGGCAGCCGGCCGGCGCGCGCGAGCGCGCGCTGGAGCCCGAGATGGTAGAGCGCGCCGGTCGGAAGCCCGAACGCGAGCCCCGCGCCCACGATCCAGAGCCCTGCGCGCAGGAGCGCCTCGGGTCCGAGGACGGGGGCGGCGGCGGCGCCGGCGCCGAGGACGACGAGCGTCGCCGCGACGATCGCGATCTCGACCACGCGCCCTTCCCTACTCGGATCCGACGATCTCGACCAGCCCGCGCTCGGCCAGCGCGACGATCGCCTCGAGGATCTGCGCGTCCGACTCCGGGATCACGTCGAGCAGCCGCCGCACGGTGAGCCCCGCGGCGGCGAGGTCGACCACCGCCTCCTCCGTCTTCGTGAGCGGCTCCGCGCAGCGCGCGAGCGCGTCGTTGTCGAGGCGCAGGCGCGCGGCGGGATCGAGGTGGCTCGGGTCCAGGCGCCGGCTCTCGTCGAGCTGGCGCGCCGCCTCGAGGAGCGCGCCCTCGAGCGGGACCAGCTCGGCGGCGGGCTCCGAGGCGGGATCGAGCTCGGCGTGGAAGTCGAAGCGGCCCTCGCCCCAGGACAGCATGCGCGCGAGCGCCTTCGTCCCGCTCAGCGAGCCGAGCCTGCAGCTGCGCAGGCAGCCGTTCTCGAACGTGACGACGCCCTCCTCTGCGCCGGAGCTCGCCGTCAACGTCCCGCCGCGGGTGAGCTTTCCGAACATCTGCACGATGTGGTCGAAGCCGAGCTCCTCGATCGCGCCGGAGATGCCGCGCGCGTGCCGCCGCGCCTCGGCGGCGTGGACGTCGCGCACGAAATCGCCGAAGCCGTCGGGGGCGCTGTCCGGGTGGAGGTCGATCGCGACGGCGGCCACGGTCCCCGGGGCGTCGAGCCGGCGCGCGACGTGGCCCTCGACCTCGAACGTGCGCCCGGTGTCCGGGTGCACGAGCGCGAGGCGCACCTTCTTGCCGACGGGAAGGTCGCTGCCGTCGACCGAGACGAGGACCCCCTGCTCGCTGAGGTCGCGGGTGCGCCCCTCGAGCGAGACGTGCGGGGCGTCGAGGCGCGCCGGGACGCGCGCCGACTTGCGCGCCCCGCGCCGGCGCTCGGCGCGCGGGCTCGGCTCCGGCTCCGCATCCGGGTCCTGAGCCGGATCCCGAGGCGGGGGCGCTCCGCGTCCGTTCGCGTAGCGCTCGAAGCGGTCGCGCAGCTCGGAGGCCGGCACGAGGAACTGGACCGCGACGCCGGCGCTCGTGGGGTCGCCGGTCTCCTCGGCGGTCACGCAGTGGACGACCTCGGCGTCGAGCTCCGCGATCATCCCGCAGAACGCGAGCTCGATCTCGACGACGATCGCCTCCCGCAGGGAGAGCTGGTCCAGCGTGCGCACGAAGGCGCCGCCCTGAACGATGTTCTCGCGATACTCGTCGCGGAACGCCGTGGCGTCTTCGAAGCGTAGCTTCAGGCGTCGAGGCATCGCGCTTCGCACCACCGACCCGCGGGGCACTCCGCGGCCGCTCAGGACCGCGTGGACCATCGGCCGGACGGCGGCACTTCTGGAACGCCTGCGCCCTCTCTGCGGCCCCGGAGGGCCCCCCACGAGGGGGACGCCCACAAGGGGGACGTTCCACAAACCCTACCGAAGGGGACAGTGCTTCCCCGCGAAGGGGACAGCGCGCTGGAGCGAGCGGTCGTCGGGGTGGGGAGGACCGTCCCTCTCGTCGGGTTTGTGGAACGTCCCCTAAGTGCGGCCGCGCGCGAGGTCGAGGAAGTGGCGGAAGAGGAGGTGGCCGGGTGCGCCCTCGTCGGCGTCGAGCTCGGGATGCCACTGGACCGCGAGCACCCACGGCGCGCCCTCGAGCTCGAGCGCCTCGACGACGCCGTCCTCCGCGAAGGCCACCGGCTCGAGCCCCTGGCCGACGCGGTGGACCGCCTGGTGGTGCCAGGACGCCACCTCGAGCACCTCGCGCCCGTAGAGCGACGCGAGCCGGGAGCCCGCGCGCAGCCGGACCGCGTGGCGCGCGTGCTCCTGCGGCGAGACGCGGTGGGGGACCTCTTCGCCCACGTGGTCCGGAAGGTGGGGCACGAGGTCGCCCCCGCGCAGCACGTTCAGCACCTGCGCGCCGCGGCAGATCGCGAACGTCGGCAGCTCGCGGTCGAGCGCGTCGGCGAGGAGCGCGAACTCGAACGCGTCGCGCTCCTCGCACATCGCGTACGACGCCGCGTGCGGCGCGCTCCGGAAGCGCGCCGGGTGGACGTCGCCGCCGCCCGCGAGGACGAGCCCCTCGAGCCCGTCGAGGAGGCGCCGCGGCTCCGGGTCGCCGGGCGGGAGCAGGACCGGCGCGCCCCCCGCCGCGCGCACGGCGTCGACGTACGCGCTCGGGACCTGGAAGCGCGGCCGGCCCACGCGGTCGCGGTGGTACGTCGTGACGCCGATCCGGGGCCGCACGTCAGGATTCGGCGCGGGTCACGTCCGGCTCGTCCCCCTCCGCGTCCTCGTCCTCCTCGACGGGGCGGAACAGGGAGAGCTGCGGCACCGCCTCGTCCGCGTCGATCGGCACCGGGTACTCGTCCGAGAAGCAGGCGTCGCAGATGCCGTGCTTCAGCTCGCGCGCCGCGGCGCGCAGGCTCGCGAGGCCCAGGTACCCGAGCGACTCGACGCCGAGGCTCTGCCGGATCTCCTCCACGGACATCCGGTGCGCGATCAGCTCCGCGCGCGTCGGCATGTCGATGCCGTAGTGGCAGGGGCCGATCGTGGGGGGCGCCGAGATGCGCACGTGCACCTCGCGCGCGCCCGCGCTCCGCAGCATCGTCGCGATCTTGCTGAGGGTCGTCCCGCGAATGATCGAGTCGTCCACGAGGACCACCCGCTTTCCGCCCAGGATCCCGCGGATCGCGTTGTGCTTCACCTTGACGCCGAAGTGGCGGATCGACTGCGCGGGCTCGATGAAGGTCCGGTGCACGAAGTGATTGCGGATGAGGGCCGTCTCGTACGGGATGCCCGACTCCTCGGCGTACCCGAGCGCCGCCGCCGTGCCGGAGTCGAGGAGCGGCACCACCATGTCGGCCTCGACCGGGTGCTCGCGCGCGAGCCGGCGCCCGAGGTCCTTGCGGAAGGCGTAGACGTTCCCGCCGCGCAGGTTCGAATCGGGCCGCGCGAAGTAGATGTACTCGAAGATGCAGAAGCTCTCGCGCGCCGCGCGCGCGAAGGGGCGGAGGGTGCGCACCCGGCCGCGCCGGATCACGACCGCCTCGCCCGGGTCGAGATCGCGCTCCACCTCCGCGCCGATCAGGTCGAGCGCGCAGGTCTCGCTCGCGACGACCCAGGAGGCGCCGAGGCGGCCGAGGGTGAGCGGCCGGAAGCCGTTCGGGTCGCGCACGGCGACGAGGGCGTCGTGCGAGAGGAGGACGAGGCTGAACGCCCCCTTCACGCGCGAGAGGGCGTCGATCAGGCGGTCCTCGAGCGTCGCCTCGCGCGAGCGCGCGAGGAGGTGGAGGACGACCTCGCTGTCGGTCGTCGTGCTGAAGATGGAGCCGCGCCCCTCGAGCTCGCGGCGCACCGCGCGCGCGTTCACGAGGTTGCCGTTGTGCGCGATGGCGACCGGGCCGAGGTCCGTGTTCGCGCAGATCGGCTGCGCGTTGCGCAGCCGGCTCTCGCCGGTCGTCGAGTAGCGCACGTGCCCGATGGCGTGCCGCCCGGGCAGCTTGGCGAGGACGCGCTCGTGGAAGACCTCGGACACGAGCCCCATCGCCTTGTGCAGGAACTGCTCGCCGCCCTGGACCGTGCAGATTCCCGCGCTCTCCTGGCCGCGGTGCTGGAGCGCGTAGAGCCCGAGGTAGGCGATCGTCGCCGCCTCGGGGTGGCCGTGGACGCCCACGATCCCGCACTCGTCGCGCGGCCGCTCCGCCGCGCGGCGCCGCGCGATCTCGCGCAGCGCGCAGCCCTGCGACGTCGCGCTCACGGCCGCCCTCCCCCCGCCTCGAGCCGGCGCGGGAGCGCGCGCTCGAAGACCGCGCGCAGGCGCGCCACCTCCGCGTCGAGCCAGACCGCGCCGCCCGGCCCGCGCACGCGCAGGCGCGCCCCGCCCGTACGCCCGACCGCGCGCGCCGGAACGCCCATCTCGCGCGCCGCCGCGAGGAGCGGCTCGGCGTCGGGCGCCGCCGCGATCACGACGCCCGGCGTCTCGCCGAAGAGGAGCGCGTCCGGGCGCATGCGATCCTCGAAGCGCAGGTCCGCGCCGATCTCGGCCGGACCGCTGAAGCACGCCTCCGCCAGCGCGACGGCGAGGCCGCCGAGCGAGACGTCGTGCGCGGTCACCAAGAGCCCCTCGCGCACGGCGCGCGCGAGGAGGGCGTGGAGCCGCTTCTCGTGTGCGAGGTCGACGCGCGGGGGGACGCCCGCCTCGAGCCCGCGGCGGACAGCGAGCCAGGCGCTCCCGGCGAGGTCCTCACGGGGCTCCCCGAGGAGGACCACGGCGTAGCCGCTCGCCGTGAAGTGCGAGACCGCGTGCGCCTGCCACGGCTCGAGGAGGCCCACCGCGGCGACCGTGGGCGTCGGGTAGATCGGGACGCCGTGCGTCTCGTTGTAGAGCGAGACGTTGCCCGAGACGACGGGCGTCCCGAGCGCCTCCGCCGCCTCGCCGAGGCCGGCGATCGCCTCGCGCAGCTCCCACATGATCTCGGGCTTCTCGGGGTTCCCGAAGTTGAGGCAGTTCGTGAGCGCGAGCGGGCGGGCGCCGGTGCACGCCACGTTGCGGGCGGCCTCGGCCACCGCGGCGATCGTTCCCGCACGCGGGTCGAGCCAGCACAGCCGCGGGTTGCAGTCGACGGCGAGGGCGAGCGCCTTCGCGGTCGGCGTCCCGTCGTCGCGCTTCACGCGCACGAGCGCCGCGTCGCCGCCCGGGCGCAGGATCGTGTTGCCCTGCACGAGCTGGTCGTACTGGCGCCAGATCCACGCCTTCGAGCCGAGGTTCGGGTCGTCGAGCAGCGCCTCGAGCGCGGCGCCCGGGTCCTCCTCGGGCGCGACGCCGGCGAGGTCGAGCTTCTGACGCTCGCGAAGGTCCGCCGGCTCGCGCGCCGGGCGGTCGAGCTCGGGCGAGCTCGCCGCGACCGGGTCCACGGGGATGTCGACCACCGTGTGCCCGCGGAAGCGCACGCGCATGCGGCCGTCCCCGGTGACGCGCCCGATCACGACCGCCTCCAGCCCCCAGCGCCGGAACACCTCGCAGACCGCGTCCTCGCGCCCCGCGCGCGCGACGAGCAGCATGCGCTCCTGACTCTCGGAGAGGAGGAGCTCGTACGGCGTCAGGTTCGCGGCGCGCTGCGGGACGAGGTCGAGATCCATCTCGATCCCGGTGCCGGCGCGGCTCGCCATCTCGAACGAGGAGCAGGTCAGCCCGGCCGCGCCCATGTCCTGGATGCCCACCACGTCGTCGCCGCGCATGAGCTCGAGGCACGCCTCGATCAGGCACTTCTCGGTGAAGGGATCCCCCACCTGGACGGTCGGCCGCTTCTCCTCCGTGGTCTCGTCGAACTCGGCCGAGGCGAGGAGGCTCGCGCCGTGGATGCCGTCGCGGCCGGTGCGGCTCCCCGCGTAGATCACGGGGTTCCCGACACCCGCCGCGTGCCCGAGGAAGATGCGGTCGGCCTCGACGACGCCGAGGTTGAAGGCGTTGACGAGGATGTTCCCGCGGTAGCACGGGTGGAAGGTCGTCTCGCCGCCCACGGTGGCGACCCCCACGCAGTTGCCGTAGTGGCCGATGCCCTCGACCACGCCGCGCAGGAGGTGCTGGTGCTTGGGGTCCTCGAGCGGCCCGAAGCGGATCGAGTCGAGCGAGGCCACGGGCCGCGCCCCCATCGTGAAGACGTCGCGCAGGATCCCACCGACGCCGGTGGCGGCGCCCTGCTTGGGCTCGATGTAGGAGGGGTGGTTGTGGCTCTCGATCTTGAAGACGGCCGCGAGGCCGTCGCCGATCGCGACCGCGCCCGCGTTCTCGCCGGGTCCCTGGAGGACGTGCTCGCCCCGCGTCGGAAGCCCGCGCAGGTGGCGCTTGCTCGACTTGTAGGAGCAGTGCTCCGACCACATCACGGAAAAGACGCCGAGCTCGGAGAAGCTCGGGGCGCGCCCGAGGATCGCGAGGATCCGGCGCCACTCGTCCTCCGTGAGGCCGTGCTCCCGCGCCAGCGCGAGGTCGACCGGCCGCTCCCCCGGGGCGCTCATCGCGGCGTCCAGCCGGCCTGCACCGCGTCGACGAGCGAGCCGAGGAGGAGCGCGCCGTCGCGGCCGCCGATCGCGGCCTCGACCGCGTGCTCCGGGTGCGGCATGAGCCCGAGCACGTTGCCGGCCTCGTTTCGGATGCCGGCCACGTCGCCCGTCGAGCCGTTCGGGTTCCCGCCCGGGCCTCCGTCCGGCCCGCAGTAGCGCAGCACGACCTGGCCGTTCGCCTCGAGCCGGGCGAGCAGCTCGGGGCTCGCGGTGTAGGCGCCCTCCCCGTGCTTCACCGGGAGGCGCAGCACCCGACCGGGCGCGGCGCGCGACGTGAAGGGCGGCGCGGCCCGCTCGACGCGCACGTGGACGAAGTCGCACACGAAGTGGAGGTCGCGGTTGCGGCGCAGGACGCCGGGGAGGAGCCCCGCCTCGCAGAGCACCTGGAAGCCGTTGCAGGTGCCGAGCACGGGGCCGCCGGCCTCGGCGAACCGCCGCACCGCCGCCATCACGGGCGAGAAGCGCGCCATGGCGCCGCAGCGCAGGTAGTCGCCGTACGAGAAGCCGCCGGGGAGGAGCACCGCCTGCGTCCCGGCGGGCAGCGCCGTCTCGGCGTGCCACACCAGCCGCGCGTCGACGCCGAGCACGCACTTGAGAGCGAACGCCATGTCCCGGTCGTCGTTCGAGCCGGGGAACTGCACCACCGCGAACACCGGTGCGGCACCTCGCGAAAGACGTGAAGAGACGCGGGGATGGGAGGGAGACGAAAGTGTACTCCCCGCCCGCCCGGGGTCAAACGGGCCGGCCGTCGATCTCGGCCACCCGGTGGTCCTCGATGACGGGGTTGGCGAGCAGCTTGCCGGCGAGCTCGGCGAGGAGCCGGCGCGCCTCTTCCGGCGAGCCGGCGGCCAGCTCGACCTCGAAGAGCTTTCCCTGGCGCACCGACGCGACTGCCGGGTAGCCGAGGCTCGCGCACGCCTTGCGGATCGCCTCGCCCTGCGGGTCGAGGACGTCGGGCTTCAGGGTGACGTACACGAGAGCCTTCACGGGGTCCTCCTCAGCGCGCGCTCGAAGATCGCGTCCACGTGCCGGAGCGCGTGGCCGAGGTCGAAGGCGCGGTCGATCTCCTCCTTCGAGAGCACCTCGGCGATGCGCGGGTCGCCGAGCACGCGCTCGCGGAAGTCGCCGCCGCGCTCCCAGGTGTCCATCGCGTGCTGCTGCACCAGCCGGTAGGCGTCCTCGCGCGAGAGCCCCTTGCGCGCGAGCTCGAGGAGAAGGGCCCCGCTGTAGACGAGCCCGCGCGTGAGCTCGAGGTTCTCGCGCATCCGCTCGGGGTAGACGACGAGCGTCTCCACGAGCCCGGCGAGGCGGTGCAGCACGAAGTCGACCGCCGTGGTCGCGTCGGGGAGGACCACGCGCTCCGCGCTCGAGTTGCTGATGTCGCGCTCGTGCCAGAGCGCGAGGTTCTCGAGCGCGGCCACCGCGTGCCCGCGCACGACCCGCGCCAGCCCGGAGACGTTCTCGAGCCGCCACGGGTTGCGCTTGTGCGGCATGGCGGAGCTGCCCTTCTGGCCGCGCCCGAACTCCTCCTCCACCTCGCGCACCTCGGTGCGCGCGAGGTGGCGCAGCTCGACCGCGATCTTGTCGCAGGTCGACGCCACGAGCGCGAGCGTCGAGACCAGCTCCGCGTGGCGGTCGCGCTGCACGACCTGCGTGGCCACCGGCTCGAAGCCGAGCCCGAGACGCGCGCACACGGCCTCCTCCACCGCGGGCTCGAGGTGGGCGAACGTGCCGACCGCCCCCGAGATCTTCCCCACGCTCGCCTGGCAGAGCGCGCGCGCCAGCCGCTCGCGGTCGCGCAGCACCTCCTGGTGGAAGACGAGGAGCTTCAGGCCGAACGTGGTCGGCTCCGCGTGCACCCCGTGCGTGCGCCCCACGCACGGCGTGCGGCGGTGCTCCTCGGCGCGCGCGAGGAGCGCCGCGGCCAGGCGCTCCACCCCCGCCAGGAGGAGCCGCCCGGCGTCGCGGATCTGGAGCGCGAGCGCCGTGTCGAGGACGTCGCTCGACGTCATCCCGTAGTGGACGAAGCGCGCGTCGGGCCCGACGTGCTCCGCCACGTTGGTGAGAAACGCGATCACGTCGTGGCGCACCTCGGCCTCGATCTCGGCGATGCGCGCCGGGTCGAAGCGCGCGCGCTCGCGCACCGCCCGCGCCGCGGCGACCGGGATCACGCCACGCTCGGCGAGGACGTCGCACACCGCGAGCTCGACCGCGAGCCAGCGCTCGTAGCGGCCCTGGTCGGACCAGAGCTCGCGCATCTCGGGGCGTGCGTAGCGCTCGATCATGCGGGGGGCTCCGCTCGGCTACGCCGCGGTGAGGAAGACGTAGGCGAGCATCACGTAGTACATCACCGGGATCGCGATCAGGTTGGAGTCGATGCGGTCGAGGACGCCGCCCGTTCCCGGGAGCAGCGTGCCCGTGTCCTTCACCTCGGCGTCGCGCTTCAGCAGCGACTCCACGAGGTCGCCGACCATGCCGACGATGGAGAGCGCGAACGCCATCACCGCCGTCGCGGGGTACGAGAGCGGGCGCGAGAGCTCGGGCGCGGCGACGTCGAAGCCGAGCTTCAGCGCGAGGCCCAAGGCGGTCCCGGCCGCGAGCGCGCCGAGCGCGCCCTCGACCGTCTTCCCCGGGCTGATGCGCGGCGCGAGCTTGCGGCGCCCGTAGGCGCGGCCCGCGAAGTAGGCGCCCGCGTCCCCCGCGATCACGACCGCGATCGTGAAGAACAGGAGGTAGCCGCCCACGTCGGGGTGCATGCCGGCGGCGACGTCGGGCCAGCGCGACGCCACCACCTGCGTGAACTGCCGCAGCACCACCGCGTGGGAGAGGAGCCAGCCCACGTAGAAGACGCCGAAGAACGTCCCCGAGATGCTCGCGAGCGCTTCGCTGATCCGCGCCTTCGAGAGCTGCACCACCATCATGGCGAGGAGCGCGACGGTGAGCAGCACCGTGGCCAGGCTCTCGTAGCCGAAGTACATGAGGACCGGGAGCGCCGCGGCCGCGGCCATCCCGTAGCTGCGCAGCGGGTCGGCGCCCTTCTGCTCGATGAGCTGGTAGAACTCGTTGAGCCCGAGCAGGATGATCACGACGACGGCGCCGAGGACGTAGACGCCGCCCTCGTACACGAAGTAGAGGACCGGCGGGATCAGGAGGCTCGCCGTGACGAGCCGCAGCGCGAGGTTGCTGGGCTTGCGCGGCGGCGTCGGCGCGGCGGACGGCGGCCGCGGGTGGACCACCCGGTCGCGCGCCGGCGCGGGCGCCGGCTGCGTCCCGATCGCCGCCCGCTCGCTCACGCGCTCGGCCCTCCCGCCCCCTGCCCGGTGTGGCCGAAGCCGCCGGCACCGCGCGCGGAATCGGCCAGCTCGGCCACTTCCACGAGCTCCGCGCGCGCCACGGGCGCGACGACGAGCTGCGCCACGCGGTCGCCGCGCCGGAGCACGAACGGCTCCGGGCCCGTGTTCCAGAGGATCACCTGGACCTCACCCCGGTAGTCGGAGTCTATCGTACCCGGCGCGTTCGGGAGCACGATCCCGTGTCGCAGCGCGAGTCCGCTGCGCGGGCGCACCTGGCCCTCGTAGCCGCGGGGCAGCTCGACGCGGAAGCCGGTCGGCACGAGCGCGCGCTCGCCGGGCGCGAGCACGCGCTCTCCCGCCACCGCCGCCGGGAGGTCCAGGCCCGCGGCGCCGGCCGTGGCGTAGCAGGGGAGCGGCAGATCCTCCGCCCCGGGCACGCGGGCGATGCGCACCGCGACGCGCGCCCCGCCCCCGCCCGCCACCGCGGGCTCAGGCCTCGCTCTTCGCGGCGAGCGCGTCCGCGAGGGCCTCCCGGCGCGAGAGCCGGATGCGGCCGGAGGGGTCGATGTCGATGCACTTCGCGAGCACCTCGTCCCCCTCCTGCACCACGTCGGTGACCTTGTCGACGCGCCCCTCGGCCAGATGGCTGATGTGGATCAGCCCGTCCGTGCCCGGGAAGATCTCGACGAAGGCTCCGAAGTCGGTGATGCGCTTGACCTTGCCGACGTAGACCTTGTCGAGCTCCGCCTCCTGCGTGAGCTCGTCCACCATCGCGCGAGCGCGCTCCAGGGCCTCGGCGTTCGGCGCGAAGATCGTGACCTGGCCGTCGTCCTCCACGTCGATCTTGGCGCCGGTCGTGTCCTGGATGCCGCGAATCACGCGGCCCCCGGGCCCGATCACGTCGCGGATGCGGTCCGGCTTGATCATGAGCTGCTCGGAGCGCGGAGCCCACGCGGACAGCTCCTTGCGCGGCCCGAGGCCGGGAAGCTCGCGCTGGGTCTCGCTCTCCATCGCGGCGAGGATGTGGAGCCGGCCGGCGCGCGCCTGCTCGAGCGCCCGCTCCATGACCTGCCAGTCCACGCTGCGGATCTTGATGTCCATCTGGACCGCGGTGACGCCGCGCCGCGTCCCGGCGATCTTGAAGTCCATGTCGCCGAGGTGGTCCTCGTCGCCGAGGATGTCGGAGAGGATGGCGCGCCGGCCGCTCGCCTCGTCCTCGATGAGACCCATCGCGATGCCCGCGACGGGCGCCTCGAGCTCGACGCCCGCGTCGAGCAGGGAGAGCGTCGCACCGCAGACGGTCGCCATCGACGACGACCCGTTCGACTCGAGCACCTCCGAGACGACCCGCACCGTGTAGGGGAACGCGTCCTCCGGAGGCAGCACGACCTGGATCGCGCGCTCGGCGAGATGGCCGTGCCCGACGTCGCGGCGCGAGGGGCCGCGCAGCATGCGCGCCTCGCCGACTGAGAACGGCGGGAAGTTGTAGTGCAGCATGAAGCGCTTGTAGCTGCGCTCCGTCATCGCGTCGATCGTCTGGGCGTCGCCCGGGCTGCCGAGCGTCGTGTAGACGAGCGCCTGGGTCTCGCCGCGCGTGAAGAGCGCCGCGCCGTGGGCGCGCGGCACCGCGCGCACCTCGCACGCGATCGGCCGGATCTCCGCCGCGCCGCGGCCGTCGATGCGGACGCCGTCGGCGAGGATGCGCTCGCGCATCAGCTCGGAGCGCAGGTCGTGGAGCTCGCCGCGCACCGCCGACGACAGCCGGCGCAACCCCTCGCGCCGCGCCTCGAGCGCCTCCAGGCTCTCGAGCGCGACGCGCTCCTCGAGATAGGGCCGCGTGAACTGCTCGACGACCCGCTTCTCGACCTCGGCGATCTTCGCGTAGCGCTCGTGCTTCACGCGCTCGGCGAGCGCCGCGCGCAGGTCCGCCTCCGCCGCCTCGCGCACGCGCCGGCGCACGTCGGAGACGTCCGCCGGCACCGCCACCTGGCGCTTGGGCCGCCCGACGCGGCGCACGAGCTCCTCCTGGGCCTCGATGAGGGGCTGGAGCTCGCGGTGCGCGCGCTGGAGCGCGGCCAGGATCTCGGCCTCCGGGAGCTGCTTCGCCGCGCCCTCGACCATGACGAGCGCCTGGCGGCTGCCGGCCACGATGAGGTCGAGCTCGCTCGCCGCGCGCTGCGAGGTCGTCGGGTTCACGACCAGCGCGCCGTCGACCTTCCCGAGCCGCACCGCGGCGATCGGGCCGAGGAACGGGACGTCCGAGATCGCGAGCGCCGCCGAGGCGCCGACGAAGGCCGGGAGGTCGGGGGGGTTCTCGCCGTCCGCGGCGAGAACCGTGGCGATGATCTGCGTCTCGTCGCGGTAGCCGTCCGCGAAGAGCGGGCGGCAGGCGCGGTCGATGAAGCGGCAGACGAGGATCTCGCGGTCGGAGAGACGCGCCTCGCGCTTGAAGAAGCCGCCCGGGATCTTCCCGGCCGCCGAGTACTTCTCGACGTAGTCGACGGTCAGCGGGAAGAAGTCGATGCCTTCGCGCGGCGTCGACGTGGTGGCGGTGGTGAGGACGACGGTCTCGCCGTACGTGACGACGGCGGCGCCGGCCGCCTGCTTGGCGATCTTCCCCGTCTCGATGCGAAGCGGCTTGCCGCCGATCTCGATCTCTACCGAGGTGGGCTCGAACCAGTAGGGCATGGACGTATCTCCGCCCGGCCGAAGGCGCGGGTGTCGCCGGCGGAGAGGCCAGGGTCTCGGGCAGGAATGCGGGATCGGGGATGCGCGAAGCGGAGCTGCGGCCTCAGGAGGGCTTCGCGAATCACGGACTCCCACATTCCAGCACGCCGCCCGACCGTCGAGCGGCGATCCTGGCCTCTCTAGCGGCGGAGGCCCAGACGCGTGATCAGGGCCTGGTAGCGATCCGGGGCGGAGCCCCGGAGATAGTCGAGCAGGCGCCGGCGCTGGCTCACGAGCTTGAGCAGACCGCGCCGCGAGTGGTGGTCCTTCACGTGCGTCTTGAAGTGCTCGGTGAGCTCCGCGATGCGACGCGAGAGGATCGCGATCTGGACCTCGGGCGAGCCGGTGTCGCTCTCGTGACGGCGATGCTCTTCGAGAATCGCGCGCTTCTGCTCGGGCTGGATCAAGGCGTCCTCGGACCTTCGATGAGGGCGAAGGGATAACAGACTCACCCCTGGGGAGCAACGGACGCGAGCACGCGCAGCGGGTAGAGCCGGCGGTCGGCGCGCACCTGGAGCACGGCGACGAGCGTCCCCTCGCCGTCCACGGCCACCACGCGGGCGCCCGGGGCGAGCGGCGGGCCCGGCGCCGGCGGCGCCGAGACGTCGCCCCCGTGGGAGACGCGCCGCACCGCGAGGTCGTCGAGCGCGACCACGCGCAGCCCGAGCACCTCCGCGGGCGGGACGAGGAGCGCCTCCGTCTCGCCGCGCGCCGCGGCGGCGTCGAGCGCCTCGAGCGTGACGGCCCGCTCCACGAGGAAGGGGCCGCTGCGCGTACGCCGCAGGTGCGCGAGGTGCGCACCGCAGCCGAGCGCGCGGCCGACGTCCTCCGCCAGGCTGCGCACGTAGGTGCCGCCTCCGCACACCACCTCGACGTCCACGAGGGGCGGCCGGTAGCCGCGCACGTGGATCGCGTGGACTCGCACCTTGCGCGGCGCGCGCTCCACGTGGCCTCCGCGCCGCGCGATCCGGTGGAGCGGCACGCCCTCGTGCTTCACCGAGCTGTACATCGGGGGCACCTGGAGGATCTCGCCCACGAAGCCCGCGAGCGCGCTGCGCACCGCCTCCTCCGCGGGGAGCGGCCCCGCGAAGCGGCTCACGACCGCACCCTCCGCGTCGAACGTGTCCGTCGCGACGCCGAGCGCGATCGAGCCGACGTACACCTTCGGATCCGCGCCGACGTAGGGGACCAGCTTCGTCGCGTCGCGCACCGCGAGCGGAAGGACGCCCGTCGCGAGCGGATCGAGCGTCCCGAGGTGGCCGACGCGGCGCGTCCCGAGCGCGCGACGCGCGGCGTCGACCACGTCGTGCGAGGTGACGCCGCTCGGCTTGTCGACGACGAGGAAGCCCGCGCGCCCCGGCCGCTCGCCGCGCCGCCTACTCTTCGGCATCGCGCAGCTCCTGGAGCAGGCGCAACGTCTCGCTGCCCTTCGCGAGCGAGGGGTCGTGGCGGAAGTGGAGCTCGGGCACCCGCCGCAGCGGCAGCGCCTCCGCGAGCCGCCGCCGCAGGAAGGGCGCGGCGCTCTCGAGCCCCTGGGCGGTGCGGCGCGCCTCCTCCGCCTCGTCGGCCCCGCCCGCCGACACGGAGCTCCAGAGCACGCGCGCGCTCCCGAGGTCCGGCGACACCTCGACGCGCGTCAGCGTGACGAGCCCGACGCGCGGGTCCGACACCTCCTCGCGCAGGAGCCGCGCCAGCTCGGCGCGCACCTCCTCGCTCACCCGCTCCGTGCGCCGGCTCACCGCGCCTCCTCGTCGTCCTCGTCGTCGTCGCCCGCCTCGACGTCCCCGCCGTCGAGATCGGCGTCCGGCTCGTCGTCGTCGCCCCACGTGTCGCCGCGCGCCACGATCGCGACCGCGTGGTCGGTGACCTCCGCGAGGTGGAGCCTCTCCACGAACTCCACGACGCGCTCCAGGATCGCCCGCACCGAGACGCCGTCGTGCCCCACGGCGGCGAGCCCGAGCACGGCGCGCTGCCAGGTGTCCTGGCCCTCGACCTCCGCCACCGCCACGTTGAACTCGTTGCGGATGCGGCGCACGATGGATCGCACCGCGCCCCGCTTCTCCTTCAGCGACTGCGACGCGTGCACGTGCAGCTCGACGCGCGCAGCCCCGACGACCATCAGAGCTCGGCCGGCTTCTCCTCGAGCGAGAACGCCTCGATCGTGTCGCCCACCTTGACGTCGTTGAAGCTCTCGAGGCCGATGCCGCACTCGAAGCCCTGCTGGACCTCGCGGACGTCGTCCTTGAAGCGCTTGAGCGACGCGAAGCGGCCCTGCCAGATCTGGACGCCGTCGCGCACGAGGCGCCCCGTCGCGTTGCGCCGGATCACGCCCTCGCCGACGTAGCAGCCCGCCACGGTGCCGACGCGCGGCACGTTGAACGTGCGGCGCACTTCCGCCCGGCCCAGGAACACCTCCCTCACCGTCGGGGAGAGGAGGCCCGCCATGGCGTTGCGCACGTCGTCGAGCAGCTCGTAGATGATCTGGTAGACCCGCACGTCGACGCCGAGCTGCTCCGCGGCCTTGCGGCCCGCGGCGTCGGGGCGCACGTGGAAGCCCACGACGATGGCGCGGCTCGCGTGCGCGAGCTGCACGTCGCTCTCGCTCACGGCGCCGACGGCCGCGTGGATCACGTTCAGCTTCACCTTCTCCGAGGGCAGCTGCTGGAGCGCGTCGCGGAGCGCCTCGGCGGAGCCGTCCGTGTCCGCCTTGATGACCACGGCGAGCTCCTTGGGGCCGTCCTCGGCCCCGCGCCCGAACAGCTCCTCGAGCGTGAGCCGCGGCCGCGGCGCGGTGGGCGCCTTGCGGCGCTGCTCCTCGCGGTTCTCGACGATCTGCTTGGCCACGCGCTCGTTCTCGACCGCGTGCACCGCGTCGCCCGCGTTCGGGACGCCGGAGAGGCCGACCACCTGCACCGGCGTCGAGGGCCCCGCCTCCGCGACGTTCTCGCCGCGGTCGTTCTGCATGATGCGCACGCGCCCGTAGTGCGTGCCGACGACGAGGATGTCGCCGCGGCGCAGCGTCCCGTTCTGGACCAGCACCGTGGCGACCGGCCCGCGGCCGCGGTCGAGCTGCGCCTCGAGCACGACGCCCTGCGCGCGGCGCTTCGGGTCGGCGCGCAGCTCGAGCAGCTCGGCCTGCAGCGTGAGCGCCTCGAGCAGCTGCTCGAGGCCGGTGCGCTTCACCGCGGAGACGTCGACCGCGAGCACGTCGCCGCCGAAATCCTCCGTGACGAGGCCGTGCTCCATGAGCCGCTGCCGCACGAGCCGCGGGTTCGCGTCGGGGAGGTCGACCTTGTTCACCGCGACGACGATCGGCACGCCCGCGGCGCGCGCGTGATCGATCGCCTCCACGGTCTGCGGCATGATCCCCTCGCTCGCCGCGACGACGAGCACCACGAGGTCGGTGGCCTGCGCGCCGCGCGCGCGCATCGCCGTGAAGGCGGCGTGCCCCGGCGTGTCGATGAACGTGATCGTCGACCCGCCTCGGTGCACCTGGTAGGCGCCGATGTGCTGCGTGATGCCGCCGGCCTCGCCCGCGACGACGTTCGTCTCGCGGATCGCGTCGAGGAGCGACGTCTTCCCGTGGTCGACGTGGCCCATGACCGTGACGACCGGCGGGCGCGCCACGAGGTCCGCCTCGCCGGCGGCGGCCGCCGCCTCCAGGAACTCGGTCTCCTGGAAGCGGACGTCCTGCACCTCGAAGCCGTACTGCTGCGCGACGCGCGCGGCGACCTCCGCGTCGATCGCCTGGTGCAGCGAGACCATGGTGCCGAGGCCCATCAGGCGGCCCTGCAGCTCGGCGGCCTTCGCGCCGAGCTGGCGCGCGAGCTCCGCCACCGTGATCGAGCCCTCGACGCGCACCACGCGCTTCGCGGGCTTCGGGGCCTCGGCGCCCACCGCCTTCTTCTTCGGCGGCGCCGGGGCGTCGCGCCGGCGCCGGCGCGGCGAGGCGAAGCTGCGCGGGTCGAGGAGCGCGGGGCGTCCGGTGGTGCGGCTCGTGACCTGACGCGCGATCTGCTCCTGCTCGCGCAGGTTCACGACCTCCTTGAACTGCTTGCGCCGGCTGGTCTTGCGGTCGACGAGCTCGGCCTCGCCGAGCCGCGGCGGGGGCGCCGCGCCCGGCGCGCGCGCGGCCGGGCGCTCCTCGCGCTCGGCGGCCGGCGCGGGCACCTCCGGCGGCGCGGGCTCGAGCGCCGGAGGCGCCTCGGGCTCGGGCGCCGGGGTGGGCTCGGGCTCGACCTCGGGGACCTCGGCCGGCTCGGACTCCGCCCCCAGCGCCTGCTCGGGCGCGGCCGGCGCCGCGAACTCCGCGAGCGGCTCGGGCGCCGGCGCCTCGTCGGCGGCGCGCTTGCGGCGCCGGATCACGGCGGCGCCCTTCCCGCTGCCCATCACGCGCGCCTCGGTGACCGCGCCCTTGCGCGCACCGAGCCGCTCGCGCAGGAGCTGGGCCTGCGCGTCGTCGATCGCCGCCATGGCGTTCTTGAGATCGACGCCGAGCTCGCGCGCCCGCTCCACGAACTCGTTGCGCTCGATGCCGAGCTCTTCCGCGATCTTGTACGCCCTGACGCTACTCATTCACCTCTCCGCGACGGCTCAGCCTTCGCTCCCGCTCGGGCCCGCGGCGCCCTCCGCCGCGGCGGCCGCCGCGGCCTCCGCGGCCGCGCGCGCCTCCTCCTCGGCCTTCACCGCCGCGAGCTCCGCGGCCTTCTGCTTGATGGCGGCCGCGCCTTTCTCGTCGATGCCGGGCAGCGACGAGAGCAGCTCCGTCTCGCAGCGCGCGAGGTCCTCGAGCGAGGTCACGCCGCGCTGGAGCAGGAGCTCGGCCTCCGGATCGCCGCAGCCGGGCACGACCGACACCGCCTCGGCGATCCAGCGCGCGAGCTCGCGCATCTTCGACTCGCTCTTGATGTCGATGCGCCAGCCGGTGAGCTGCACCGCGAGCCGCACGTTCTGGCCCTTGCGCCCGATCGCGAGCGAGAGCTGGTCGTCGGGGACGATCACGTCCATCGACTTCGCGGCCTCGTCGATGATCACCTTCGAGACCTGCGCCGGGGAGAGCGCGCTGCACACGTAGCGCGCCGGGTCCGGGCTCCAGGGCACGATGTCGATGCGCTCGCCGCGCAGCTCCTGCACGACCGCCTGCACGCGGCTGCCCTTCATGCCGACGCACGCGCCGACCGGGTCGACGTCCGAGTCGCGCGAGGCCACCGCGATCTTGGAGCGCGCCCCCGGCTCGCGCGCCGCGGAGACGATCTGGACGATGCCCTCGTACATCTCGGGCACCTCCTGCTCGAACAGCTTCGTGAGCATCTCGACGGCCGCGCGGGAGAGCACGATCTGCGGGCCCTTGCTGACCCGGTGGATCTCCTTCACGTAGGCGCGGATGCGGTCGCCCGGCCGGTACGTCTCGCGCGGCGTCTGCTCCTTCGGCGGAAGCACCGCTTCGGCGCGGCCGAGGTCCACGACGATCGCGCCCTTCTCGAAGCGGCGGACGATGCCGTTCACGATCTCGCCGGCGCGGTCCTTGTACTCCTCGTAGACGATGTCGCGCTCGGCGTCGCGGACGCGCTGGATGATCACCTGCTTCGCCGCCTGGGCGAGGATGCGCCCGAAGCCGCTCGCGTCGAGCTTCACGCCGATCTCGTCCCCGATCTCGGCTTCCGGGTCGTACTCGCGCGCGTTCTGGAGGCTGATCTGCGTGTTCGGGTCGTTCACGCGCTCGACGACCTCGCGGAACTCGAACAGCTCGATCTCGCCGAGCTCCTCGTTGAAGCGGGCCTCGATCTCGCGCTCGAGGCCGAACTTCCGGCGCGCGGCCTGGCGCATCGCCTCCTCGAGGGCCTCGATGATCATCTTCTTGTCGATGCCCTTGTCCTTGGCGATCTGATCGATCTCGCGCTTGAGCGGTGCCAGATTCATCGAGCCACCTCGTTCCGCGGGTGTGCGCCGCGCGGGGCACGGGCGAAGTCTTCGCGGGTGAACTGGTAGACGGTCTGCGCGCGCGCGACGTCCGCGAACGCCACGGAGGCCTCCTGCCCGTCCACCGAGAGGCGCAGCACCCCGCCCTCGAAGGCGAGCAGCCGGCCGCGGAAGCGGCGGCGCCCGTCGAGCGGCCGGCGCGTCTCGACCCTCACCTCCGCGCCCACCGCGGCCGCGAAGTCCTTCTCGCGCGCGAGCACGCGGTCGAAGCCGGGCGACGTGACCTCGAGCGTGTAGGACGCCTCGATCGCGTCGGCGGCGTCGAGCCGGGCGCCGAGCTCGCGGGAGACCTCGGCGCAGCGCTCGATGCCGACGCGCCCGTCCATCTCGGGGGTGTCGATCACGACGCGCAGCCGCCAGGGCGGGCGGCCGCGCGAGAGCTCGGCGTCGACCAGCTCGAGACCGTGGTCTCGGACGATCGGCTCGATCAGGCCGCGCAGCGCGTCGGGAATGTCGGCGTACAAGGGCAGGTCCGTGGCGAGGTGCATCGAAGTGGAGTTGGAGGCGTCCAGAAGCGATTTGCAGGGGCCAGAAACGCGAAGAAGTGGACGGCAAGCCCACTTCTTCCCGCGTGGAAACCGGCGTAACCTATCTGAATTGCAAGGGGAATGCAAGGCGAGCCCCGCCCGGCCGGCGCGCCGCCCGCCCCCGCGGGCTCAGGTCCGCGGCGGCTCCAGGGCGCCCCGCAGGTCGGCCACGCGCGGAACGCCGTGCCGGGCGCAGTAGGCGGCCAGGCCGTCGACCACCTCCACCGCGGCCAGCGGGTTCAGGTAGTTGGCGGTCCCCACCTGCACCGCGCTCGCCCCGACCAGGAGGAACTTCACGGCGTCGGCGGCGCTCGCGATCCCGCCGATCCCGCAGATCGGGAGCTTCACCGCGCGGGCGCACTGCCACACCATGCGCAGCGCGATGGGCAGGATGGCCGGTCCGGAGAGGCCGCCGAGCCCGTTCCAGAGCACCGGGCGGCGCGTCTCGGGGTCCACGTCGAGGGCCTGCACGGCGTTGATGAGCGAGATCCCGTCGGCGCCCTCGCCTTCGCAGACGCGCGCCATCTCGGCGACGTCCGTCACGTTCGGGGAGAGCTTCACGAGGAGGGGGAGCGACGTCGCGGCGCGCGCCGCGCGGACGAGCGAGGCGAGGACGCGCGGGTCCTGGCCGAACTCGATGCCGCCCGACTTCACGTGCGGGCAGCTCGCGTTGAGCTCGAGCGCCGCGACCTTCGGGACGCCGGTGAGCCGCTTGCAGACCTCGGCGTAGAGCTCGACCTCCGTCCCGAAAACGCTCGCCACGACCGGGACCCCTTCCGGGACGCGCGGGAGCTTCTCGCGCACGAAGGCGTCGACCCCGACGTTCTCGAGGCTGATCGCGTTCAGCATGCCCGCCGCGACCTCCGCGATGCGGGGCGGCGGGTTGCCGTGGCGAGGCTCGAGCGTGAGGCTCTTCGCCACGAAGCCGCCGAGCCGGCGCAGGTCGAAGAAGGGCTCGAACTCGACGCCGTACCCGAAGGTCCCGGAGGCCGCGAGGACGGGGTTGCGCAGGCGCACCCCCGCGAGCTCGACGGAGAGGTCGACCTCGGCCGGCGTCACGGGAGCCCGTCCGCCCGGAGCGCCGCCGCCTCGAAGACCGGTCCCTCCCGGCACACCAGCGCGTACCCTTCGCCCGCGCGCGGCACCGCGCAGCCGAGGCACACGCCGAACCCGCACGCCATGCGGTTCTCGAGCGAGAGGAGGCAGCGCCGCCCCGCGGCCGCGGCGAGCGCTGCCGCGGCCCGCATCATCGGCGTCGGCCCGCAGGCGTAGACCTCGGCCGGGCCCTCGGCGAGGGCGTCGGCGAGGAGGTCGGTCGCGAGCCCGCGCCTCCCGGCGCTGCCGTCGTCGGTCGCGATCCGCACCTCGATCCCGAGCGCGCGAAAGGCGTCCTCCGCCATCAGCTCGCCGGCGCGGCGCGCGCCGAGGAGGGCCGCCACGGGGCCGCGCCGGGCCGCGCGGGCGGCGAGGTCGTAGAGCGACGCGATGCCCGTGCCGCCCCCGACGAGGACGGCGCGCGCCCCGGGCGGCGGGAGCGGGAAGCCGTGACCCAGAGGGCCCACGACGCGCACGCGCTCGCCCGGCCGGGCCGCCGCGAGGAGCGCCGTCCCGCGCCCGGTGACCTTGTAGAGCACCTCGAGGGCCGCGCCCTCGCGCCGGAAGACCGCCATCGGGCGCGGCAGGAGGGGGTCGAAGCGCGGCGCCGCGGGGAGCGCCCCGGGCGAGAGCATCGCGAACTGGCCCGGCTCGGAGGCCGGCCAGCCCTCTCCGACCTCGAGCCGCAGGCGCAGGCTCGCGCCGCCGGCGGAAGCGTTCTCCAGCACGCGCGCATCGACGCGCGCCGCGGCGGGGGCCGTCACGCCGCGTCCCCGGCCGCGCGCACGCCGCCCGGGACACGCGCGCAGAGCAGCAGCGCGTCCTCGCCGTCCGGGTAGTAGCGCCGGCGCCGGCCCACCGCCTGGAAGCCGAAGCGCTCGTAGAAGGCGAGCGCGCCGGCGTTGCCGGGCCGCACCTCGAGGTGCGCGAGCCGTGCGCCGCCGGCGGCGGCCCGGGCGAGACCGGACAGGAGCAGCGCGCGGCCCGCCCCCTGGCGCCGGCGGGCGGGGTCCACGGCGAGCGAGAGGACGTGCACCTCGTCCGCCGCGCAGCGCAGCGCGAGGTAGCCCACCACCTCGCCGTCGGGCGCGCGCGCCACCGTGAGCGACGCGTCCGGCGCGCGCAGCTCCTCCAGGAACGCGCCCTCGGACCACGGGTCCGAGAAGCCCGCCGCCGCGAGCGCACGCAGGCGCGGCACCAGCGCGGCGGTGGCGGGCTCGATCCGCCAGCGCGGCTCACTCACGCGGCACCTTGATCGCGAACTGCCGGATCTTGCGCGAGAGGCTCTCGCGCGCGATTCCGATCGCCTCCGCCGTGCGCGAGATGTTCCAGCCGTGCTCGCGGAGCTTCTCGACGATGAACTCGCGCTCGAACGCGCGCCGCGCGTCGTCGAGGCTGCCCGCCACCAGCGCCTCGTTGCGGGCCCCGCCGCGCACCTCGTCGGGCAGGTCCTCGGGCCGGATGCGCGGGCCCGGCGTGAGCAGCACGAGCCGCTCGATCACGTTGCGCAGCTCGCGCACGTTGCCCGGCCAGTGGTACGCCTGGAGCGCCGCGAGCGCGCGCTGCGAGACCTCCTTGGGCGGCATGCCCGACTCCGCGCAGAACTCCGCGACGAACGACTGCGCGAGGATGGGGATGTCCTGCCGGCGCTCGCGCAGGGCCGGCACGTGGAACGGGATCACGTTGAGCCGGTAGTAGAGGTCCTCGCGGAACGCGCCGGCCGCGATCGCCTTCTCGAGACTCTTGTTGGTCGCGGCGATCACGCGCACGTCCACCTCGATCGTCTCGGTGCCGCCCACGCGCTCGAACTTGTGCTCCTGGAGGATGCGCAGGATCTTCGCCTGCGTGCGCAGGCTCATGTCCGCGATCTCGTCGAGGAAGATGGTGCCCTGGTCCGCGAGCTCGAACTTCCCGCGCTTCTGCGCGATCGCGCCCGTGAAGGCGCCCTTCTCGTGGCCGAACAGCTCCGACTCGATCAGCTCCTCGGGGATCGCGGCGCAGTTCACCTCCACGAACGGCTGGTCGGCGCGCCGGCTCTGCACGTGGATCTGGCGCGCGACGAGCTCCTTTCCCGTCCCGTTCTCGCCCGTGATCAGCACCCAGCCGTTGGTCGGCGCCGCGACGCGAATCTGCTCCTTCAGCTTCTGGATGATCGGCGACTCGCCGAGAATCTCGTGCGCGCGCACCGCCTCCGCGCGCAGGCGTCGGTTCTCGCGTTCCAGCCGGTAGCGCTCGAGCGCGTGGCGCAGCGTGAGGAGCAGCTTCTCCACCGAGAGCGGCTTCTCGAGGAAGTCGAAGGCGCCGAGCTGCGTCGCGCGGACGGCGGTCTCGATGGTGCCGTGGCCGCTCATCATGACGACCGGAAGCGACGGCCAGCCGCGCTGCAGCTCCTCGAGCACGGCGACGCCGTCGCGCCCGGGCATCGCGATGTCGAGCAGCACCGCGTCCGGCGGGTCCTCCCGCACGGCGGCGAGCGCGGCGTCGCCGTCCGACGCCTCGGCCGTCCGGTAGCCCTCGTCGGACAGGATCCCGGCGAGGGAACGCCGGATGCTGGCCTCGTCGTCGACGATCAGGACGCGCTCCACCCCGGCGCCGGCCCCGCTCAGGCGTTCCGCAGGGGCAGCTCGACGATGAAGCGGGTCCCCTGCGGCCGGTTCGGGTGGACGCGCACGTAGCCGCGGTGGTCGGCGACGATGCGCGAGACGATCGCGAGGCCGAGCCCCGTCCCGTGGCTCTTCGTCGAGAAGTAGGGCTCGAAGATGCGGCGGCGGTCCTCGGTGCGGATGCCGATGCCGTCGTCCTCGATCTCGATGCGGGCGGTCTGGAGCGGGGCGTCGTGCACGGTGCGCACGAGGACGCGCCCGCGCACCGGCTGCCCCTCGGCCTGCGCGCGCTCGCGGATCGCCGCGATCGCGTTGTCCAGCATGTTCGTGAGCACGCGCCTCATCTGGTCGACGTCGAAGTCCACCGTCGGGAACTCGGGCTCGAGCTCCGTGGCGAGCTGGATTCCCTCGACGCCCTTGTAGCTGGCAACGGCCTCTCCCACCAGCCGGTTGAGGTCTCCAGGGCGCGGCCGCGCCGCCGGAAGCCTCGCGAAGTTGGAGAACTCGTTCACGAGGAGCTTCAGCCCGTCCACCTGGTGCACGATGGTCTCGGTGCACTCCTCGAGGACGCGCAGGTCCGACGGGTCGGCGAGGCGCGCGCCGAGCCGGCGGCGAATCCGCTGGGCCGAGAGCTGGATCGGGGTGAGCGGGTTCTTGATCTCGTGCGCGATGCGGCGCGCGACCTCGCGCCACGCCGCCATGCGCTGCGCGCGGACCTCCTGCGTGTAGTCGTCGAACACGACCACGGTGCCGAGCGCGCGCCCGTCGTCGTCCTGCAGCAGCGTGAGCGTCGCGAGGAGCGTGAGCACGTCGTCGCCGCTCGGAAGCTGGATCTGGCGGCGCACGCTCTCGCGCACGCCGGCCCGCGTCTGCGCCGCGAGCTCGGCGACCGCATCCAGGTACTCGGGCCGCGTGACCACCTCCTCGAGCTTGTGGCCGACGGCGGCGGCGCCGGGCGGGATGCCGAGGTAGCGCTGCGCGGGCGGGTTGATCGTGCCGATGCGGCCGTCCGCGTCGAGCGAGACGACGCCGGCGCCGACGTTGCGCAGCACGATCTCCATGTAACGGCGCCGGCGGTCGAGCTCGGCGTTCGTCGCCTCCAGCGACGAGCGCGCCTCGCGCAGGTCGCGCGTCATCGCGTTGAACGAGCGCACGAGGAAGCCCACCTCGTCGTCGCTCGTCGGCTGGAGCTCGACGTCGAGGTTGCCGCGCGCGACCTCGGCGGTGCCCTCGGCGAGGTCGCGGATCGAGTGCGTGACGCCGCGCGCCAGCCGGAAGCCCCACCAGAGCGCGAAGAGGAGGATCACGAGCGAGCACAGGAGCAGCTCGATCTTGTACACCCACGCGATGTGACCGGCGTAGGGCTGGAGCGCGCGGTACTGCGCGGCGGCCGCGCGGATCTCGTCGACCTTCGCCCCGAGGGCGTGCGCCACGAGGTAGTTCACGACGAGCGCGCCCACGACCTCCTTCGGGCGCGCCGGGTCGTTTCCGTAGATCGGCACCGCGCCGCGCACGACGTCGCCGACCTCCGTGCCGGTGCCCTCGACGAGAGAGGCCCGCTCGCCGGCGAGCGCGGCCGCGACGATCGGGCTGTCGCGCTGCACGAAGGCGGCGTCCGGGATCTCGGGGTTCACCGAGGTCACGAGCGGCTGCTCGTCGCCGGCCGGGAACACCTGCACGACGCCGAGGTCGTACTCGCGCTGGCGCTCCTCGACGAAGGCCTCGAGCGCCTCGACCCCGTCGGGCCCCTTCACGCGCAGCAGCCGGCGCTCGCGGATGTCCTCGGCGAGCTGGTCGCCGAAATGGAGCGCCTTCTCGGCCCAGGCGTCGTAGTAGGCGTCCGCCACCTCCCGGCTCCGCTCGAGCGCGCCGTCGACGCGCAGGCTGAACCAGGTCTCGAGCGACGAGGTGACGAAGGTGTAGGCGACGAGGAAGACCACGGCGGTCGGAATCGTGGCCACGAGGAAGAGCGCGGAGACGAACTTGAGGTGGAGGTGCGAGCCCAGGATCCCGCGCCGGCGCTCGAAGAAGAGCTTCACGAAGTTGCGCGCGATCAGGTAGACCAGGAGGACGACGAGGATCACGTTCACGGCGTTGAGCAGCAGGAAGAGCAGGCTGCTCGACGCCGGCAGCGCCCGGAGCGCCGACAGCTCGCGCTCCATGAGGACGAGCGCGACCACCGCGGCGAGCGCGATGGCGATCATCCACAGCTCGCGGCGCCGGCGCTTGCGCTCGGCGACCGGGAGCGCGGGGCCGGCCGGCTGGGCGCGCGCCGCCGCCTCCGGCCCGCCGTCCTCGGGCTGGGCTGCGTTCGTCATCCGACCTCGCGCGCGCGGCCGGATCGCCCGGCCCGCGCATGCGAGCGTAACCCCTCGAATCCCCGACGCAAAGCCCGGCCGCCCCCGGCGCATGCCGGTATCAAGCCGGGCGGCCGGCTCGCCGATGGGGAAGCCCGCGAGGGGGGCGGGTTGGAAGCGAACTTGCGGCGGGCCGAGGAACGCTTCGCGGCCGATCCGGCCGACGTGCGCGCCTTCGAGGCGCTCGAGGAGCACCACTTCCTCCACGGCGACTGGCCCGAGCTCGTGCGGCTGTACGAGCGCCGCCTCGCGGCGCCGGACCTCGCCGCGCAGGCGGAGGCCGCGGCCCGCCTGTGCTTCCGGCTCGGCCAGGTGCTCGAGGAGCGCTGCCTCCAGACCGACCGCGCGATCGCCTACTACCAGGAGGCCGCGCGCCGCGCGCCCCGCTTCCGCGCCCCGCTGACCCAGCTCCGCCGGCTCTACGCCGCGCGCGAGGCCTGGGACCTCGTGCTTCAGGTGGCCGAGCTCGAGGCCTCGCTCCCGATGCAGCCGTTCGAGCGCGCCTCGTTCTTCACGCAGATGGGCGCGATCTGGGCCGGCCGGATGGGGGACGCCGGCCAGGGCCTCGCCCACTTCGAGCGCGCGCTCGAGGCCGACCCGGACCATCTGGACGCGCTGCGCGGGCTCGCGCGCATCCACGCCGAGCAGGGCGACGCCGCGTCCGCGGCCGCCGCGCTGGAGCGCGTGGTCGCGCGCGCGCGCGGGCCCGAGGCCGCCCCCGCGCTCGTCGAGCTCGCCCGCCTCCACGCCGGCCCGCTCGGGAAGCCCGAGCGGGCGGAGACGCTCTACCGGAGCGCCCTCGCGCAGGACCCGCGCTGCGGCGCCGCACTCGAGGCGCTCTACGAGCGCGCGGCGGCGCGCGGCGACTGGGCGGCCGCCGCCGAGCTCATCGAGCCGCGCTTCGAGCTCGTCACGGGGGCGACGCGCCGGCTCGCGATCGCGCTCGAGGCGGGCCGCATCCAGCTCGAGGAGCTGCGCAACCCGGCCGGCGCGCGCCTCTGGTACGGGCGCGCGCTCGAGCTCTCGCCCCACGAGGACCCTGCGGTCTACCTCTCGCTCGCCGAGGTGGAGCGCGTCGCCGGCAACCGCGAGGCGTCGGCGCGCTGGCTCGAGCGCGCGGCGTCGGCGTCGCCCGAGAGCGTGCCGGTCCACGTCCTCGTCGAGAGCGCGCTCCACGCCAGCGAGCGCGGCGACCCGGAGCGCGCGCTCGTGGGGCTGCGCCGCGCGATCGAGCGGGCGCCCGGCGACGTCCAGGTGCTCGAGAGCTACGCCCAGCTGCTCGAGCGGCTCGGCCGGCACGCGGAGCTCGCCGCGGCGCTCGAGCGTCAGGCGTCCCTCCTCGCCGACGACCCGGCCGCGCGCGCGGCGCTCTGGCTCCGGCTCGGGGCGCTCCACCGGCGCTCCGGCGACCCGGAGCTCGCGTGCCGCGCGCTCGAACGCGCCGTCGAGGCGGACCCCGCCTGCGCCGACGCGGTCGATGCGCTGGCCGTGACCTATGCCGAGACGGGCCAGTTCGACGAGCTGCGCGCGCTCCTCGACGGGGCGCGCGAGCACGCCTCCGGACGGCGCGCGGTCGAGCTCGCCGTGCGCCTCGGCGACCTGCTGCTCGAGCGCTTCGACGACGTGGAGGCGGCGCGCGCCGCGTTCCAGGCCGCGCTCGACGAGGACTCCGCCGATTCCGCCGCGCTCCAGGGACTCGAGCGCGCCGCGCTCCGCACCGGCGACGAGCAGGCGATCGTGGAGGCGTTCGAGCGCGAGGCCGCCGTGACGAGCGACCGCGGCCGCCTCGCCTTCCTCGTCTGGGAGCTGGTGCGGCTGCACGAGCGCCGCGAGGAGCCGGAGGAGGCGCTGCTCTGGATCGAGCGGCTCGCGCAGGTGGCGCCCGAGGACCGCCGCGTGCTCGAGTGCTGCGCGCGCCTGCAGGAGCAGCTCGGCCACGACGACGAGCGCATCGAGACGCTCGAGCGGCTCGACGTCGTGCTGCAGGGCCCCGAGCGCGCAGCGAACCGCCGCCGACTCGCCGAGCTGGAGCGCAAGCGCGGCAACCAGGAGGCGGCGCTCGCGCGCCTGCACGGCGCGCTCGAGGCGGACCCCGACGACGTCGCGGCGCTGCGCGCGCTGCTGGAGCCGCTCGAGCAGACGGGCCGGCTCGCGGAGCTCGCGGACGTGCGCGGGCGCCTCGCCGAGCGCCTCGAGGGCGACGAGCGCGTCGCCTGCCTCGCCGCCCGCGTCGCCCTGCTCGAGGCCCTGGACGACCCGCAGGCCGCGCTCGCCTCCGCCGAGCGCCTGCGCCGCGAGGCGCCCGGGCGCGAGGACGTCGTCGCGACGCTCGAGCGCCTGCTCGAGCGAACGGCCCGCTACGAGGACCTCGCCGCCCTCGTCGAAGAGCGCAGGTCCGGAGCGCCGGTCGGCTCGCCCGAGGCGCGCGCGTTCGCGCTCCGGCGCGCGGAAATCCTGCGCGAGCGTCTCGCGCGCCCCGCGGAGGCGGCGGCTCTCTACCGCGAGGCGCTCGCCGGCGAGGACGACGCCGAGGCGCGCGCCCGCGCGCTCGCCGGGCTCGAGGACGCGCTGCGCGCGAGCGGAGACCGCGAGGGGCTCGCCGAGCTCCTCGCCGAGCGCGCCGCCGCCGCGAGCGGCGCCGAAGCCGCCGCGCTCGGGCTCGAGCGCGCCGCGCTCCTGGACGAGGCCGGGCGGCCCGGCGAGGCGCGCGCGGCGTACGAGGCGCTCGTCGCGGCGGGCGGCGAGGCGGCGCGCGAGGCGGAGACGCGCCTGCGCGCGCTCCTCGAGCGCGCCGGGGACTTCGCCGCGCTCGCCGCGCGCCTCGACGCCGAGGCCGCGGCGGCCTCCGGGCCGCAGGCGGCCGAGCTCTTGGAGCGGGCGGCCGCGCTGCGCCACGAGCGGCTGCGCGACGCCGAGGCCGCGCGCGCCTCGCTGCGCCGCGCGATCGCGCTCGCGCCCGAGCGGGCGAGCGCGTGGCAGGCGCTCGCGCGCATCGAGGAGGAGGCGGGCCGGACGCGCGAGCTCGCGCTCGCGCTCGAAGGCGAGCTCGCGACGCAGCCGGAGCCGGCGCGCGCGCGCCACCTGCACGCGCGCGCCGCGGAGCTCCTCTGCGAGCTCGGCGAGCGGAGCGCCGCGACCGCGCACTTCCAGGCCGTCCTCGCGCTCGATCCGGGCGACGTGCGCGCCGCCGAGTTCCTCGCGGTGCAGCTCGAGCGCGAGGAGCGCCACGCCGAGCTCGCGCAGGTGCTCGAGGTGCTCCTCGCGCGGCGGCCCGACGGGGAGGCGGCGGACGACGTGGCGCTGCGGCTCCGGCTGGCCGCGCTGCGGGCGGGCCCGCTGGCCGAGCCGGACGGCGCCATCGCGGTGCTGGAGCCCGCCGCGGCGGGCGCCTCGCTCCTCTTCGTCGCGGAGCCGCTCGCCGACCTGCTCCAGGCGAGCGGGCGCCGCGACGCCCTCATCGAGCTCTGCGCGCGCGCCGAGGCCGCGGCCGAGGCCGCCGTCGAGCGCGCGCAGTGGGCGCTGCGCCTCGCGGACGCGCTGCGCGCGCGCGGCGATCTCGCCGAGGCGGCCGCCGCGTACCGCCGCGTCCTCGCCGAGCGCCCCGAGGACCGCGGCCCGCGCGCGGCGCTGCGCGACGTCTATCGCCGGCTCGGCGAGAGCGAGCCGCTCGCGCGGCTCCTCGAGGCGGAGCTCGCCGGAAGCGGCGGCGCGGAGGAGGTCGCGCTGCGCGCCGAGCTCGCCGCCCTGCTCGAGGGCCCGCTCGACCGCCCCGAGGAGGCGCTCGCGCACTGGCGGCGCGTGCTCGAGCTCGAGCCCGCCGCGGCCGAGGCCACCGAGCGCGCGCTCGCACTGGCCGCGCGCCTCGGCCGCCCGGCCGAGCACCTCGCGCTCCTCGACGACGCCCTCGCGCGCACGCGCGGCCCCGCGCTGCGCGCGCGGCGCCTGCGCGAGCGCGCCGCCCTGCTGGCGGGCCCGCTGGAGCGGCCCGCGGACGCCGCGGCGGCCCTGCGCGAGGCGCTCGCGCTCGAGCCCGACGATCTCGAGGCGCGCCGCGCGCTGCGCGCCGCGTGCCTCGCCGCGGGCGACGTGGAGGGCGCGCTCGCGGCGCTCGAGGCGGAGGCCGCGGCGCGCTCCGCGGACGAGCGCGCCGCGCTCTACGCGGAGGCCGCGGATCTCGCGCAGGCGCGGCTGGGCGCCCCGGCGGCGCTCCCCTGGCTGGAGCGGCTGCGCGCGCTGCGCCCGCGCGACCGCGCGCTGCTCCGCCGGATCCGCGAGGTGCACCGCGGGCTCGGTCAGAGCGAGGCGGTCCTGGCGGCGCTCGGCGCGGAGCTCGCGCTGGAGCCGCCGGCGGCCGAGCGCTGCTCGCTCGAGATCGAGCGCTCGAAGCTCCTCGCCGCGCAGGGCGCCACCGGGCGCGCGCTCGCCGCGCTCGAGGCCGCGCGCAGCGCGGACCCCGGCCGCCTCGACGTCCTCGGAGAGCTCGCGCGGCTCTATGGCGCCGCCGGCCGGTCGCGCGAGCGCGCCGAGGCGCTGCGCGCGCTCCTTCCGACGGCGCGCGGGGCCGAGCGCCTCGCGCTCCGCCGCGAGCTCGCGGCGTGCCTGCGCGAGGGGCTCCGCGACCCCGCGGCCGCCGCGGCCGAGCTGTGGGCCGCGCTCGTCGAGGAGCCGCCCACCGCGCTCGCGCGCATCGAGCTCCTGCGCGAGTGCGGCGACAGCGTGCTCGCGGCCGGCCGCGCCGACCTCTGGGCGGCGTTCGCCGAGGCCGAGCTCGCCGCCCTGCGCGACGACCCGGCGGTCTTCGGGGAGCGCCGCCTCGCGCTCCACCGCGCGCTCGCCCGGCGCTACGAGCGCGAGCTCGCCCGCCCGGAGCGCGCGCTCCTCCATTGGCGCGCCGTCGTCGACGCGGACCCCGCCGACACCGGAGCGGCCGCGCGCGAGGCGGAGGACGCCTTGCTGCGCGCGCTCCGCGCGGCGCGCGCGGACGTCGAGCTCGCCCAGCGGCTCGAGACGCGCCTCGCCCGCGAGCCGGACGACGCGACGGGGTGGCTCGAGCTCGCGCAGCTCTACGAGGAGCGGCTCCACCGGGTCGCCCGCGCCGCGGACGCCTACGGCGAGGTGCTCGAACGCGAGCCCGACTCGCTCCCGGCGCTGCGCGGCCTGCGGCGCACCTCGGAGCGGCTGGGCCGCCCCGCCGACGTGGCGCGCGCGCTCGAGCGCGAGATCGCGCTCCCGGTGCCGCGCACCCCGACGGAGACCGCGGCGCTCTGGCGCCGGCTCGGCGAGGTGGCGTGGCGCGAGCTCGAGTCGACGACGCGCGCGAGCCGCGCGTTCGCCGCCGCGCTCGAGGCGGATCCGGGCGACCTGCCCTCGCTGCGCGCGCTGGAGTCGCTCTTCGAGGCGATCGAGGACTGGCGCGGCGCGCTCGACCTCTACGAGAGCGAGGTCGAGCTGCTCGGCGAGCGCGAGCCCGCGCGACGCCGCGAGGTGTGGCTGCGCGTGGCCCGCATCGCGCGCGACGGCGCCGACGACGTGGAGCGCGCGCTCCGCGGCTACGAGCGCGCCGACGCGCTCGGCGCGCTCGCGCCGCCCGACCGGCGCGCGGCCGCCGAGCTGTACGAGCGCGCCGGCCGGCGCGAGCGCTTCGCGGAGAGCTTCGAGACGTGGTGCGACGACCCGGCCGCGGGCGCCGGCCCCGAGGACCACGTGCGCCTCGCCGCCGCGCACGAGGCGCTCGGCGACCCGGCCGCGGCGCGCGCGCGCCTCGAGCGCGCGCTCGCGCGCTGGCCCGGCCACGGACCGGCCTGGGACGCGCTCGCGCGCCTGCGCGAGCCGGTCGACGCGGCGAGCGCGGCCGAGGCGCTGGAGCGCGCGGCCGCGTGCACGGCGGGCGAGGACGCCGCGGAGCGCCTCACGCGCGCGGCGCGCCTCGTGGCGGACGACGCCGAGCGCGCCGCGGTGCTCCTCGCGCGCGCCGCAGCGGAGGGCCCCGGCTACGCGCCCGCGCACGCGGCGCGCGCCGTCGCGTGCGCGGCGCTCGGGCGCCACGCGCAGGCGGAGGAGGCCGCTGCGCGCGCGCTCGACCTCGTCGCCGCGGGCTGCGCGCTCGACGCGGACGCCCGCCGCACGAGCGGGCTCGCCGGCGGCCGCGCGGCGCGCGAGCTCGGCCACCTCGACGCGGCGGCGCGCCTCCTGCGCGGGGCGCTCGCGGCGGCGCCGGCGGACCCCGACGCCCTCGCCCTCCTCGGCGAGGTCCTCTGCGACCTCGGCGACTGGCCCGCCGCGCGCGACGCCCTCGAGCGCCGCCTCGCGCTCCCCGCCGACGACGCCCTGCGCGCGCACCTCCTCGCGCTCCTCGGCGCGGCGCTCGACGGCGCGGGCGCCTCGGACGACGCGCTCGCGCGCTACGAGAGCGCTCGCGCGCTCGACCCTTCGCTCGACGCCGCCCACGCGGGACTCGTCGACCTCTTGGAGCGGGGTGGCCGGCTCGAGGCGGCCGTCCGCGCGCTCGAGGCGTGGGCCGAAGGCGCGCCGCGCGGCGACGAGAAGGCGGCGCGGCTCCTGCGCGCCGCCGAGCTCGAGCACCGGCGCGACGCGCCGGCGGCCGCCGAGGCGCTCCTGCGCCGCGTCGTCGAGCTCGCGCCCACGCGCGGGCGCGGCTGGCAGCTCCTCGCGGAGCTCGTCGCAGCGCGCGGCGACGGCGCGGAGGCGCTCGCGCTCGTCGGGCGCGCGCTCGAGGTCGTCCCCGACGACGCGCCCGAGCGCGCGGCGCTCTGCGCGCTGCGCGGTGCCGAGCTCGAGGCGCGGGGCGACGAGCGGGGCGCGGCGGAGGCCTTCCGCACGGCCGCAGCGCTCGATCCGCGCCAGGCGGAGCCCGCCCTCGCGGCCGCGCGCCTCCTGCGCGCCGGAGGCGCCTGGCGCGACGCCGCCGTGGTCCTCGCCGGCTTCGCCGAGGCGCATCCCGGCGGCGACCCGGGCGGCCTCGCGCGCGCGCTCCTCCAGCTCGGCCGGTTGCGCGCCGGCCCGCTCGAGGACGTGGCCGGCGCGGTCGACGCCTACCGCCGCGCGCTCGCGCTCGATCCCGAGCTCTCCGAGGCGGAGGAGGCGCTCGCGGACCTTCTCGCCCACGTGCCCGCTTCGTTCGCCGAGGCGCTCGAGCGACACCGCGCGCTCCTCGCCCGCGACCCCACCCGCGCCGCCTCGCTGCGCGCGCTCCTCCGCATCGCCGCGGGGAGCGGCGCCGAGGGCGCGCTGACGCTCGGGCTCGGCCTCCTGCGGGCGCTCGGCGCGGCGACGCCCGAGGAGGCGCGCGAGGCGCCCCTGCGCGTCCCGGTGGGCCCGGGCCGCCGCGCCGTCCTCGCGGACCCCGTGCACGAGGCGGTCCGGCGCATGGCGCAGGAGACGGCGAAGGAGATCGGCGCGGCGCTCGGCGCCGGCCCGCCGTCGGAAGCGCCGCCCGAGGCCGCGAGCCCCTCCGCGCGCTTCCGCGCCGCCGCCTTCGCCGAGGAGGCGCGCCTCGCCGCGCCCGCGCTCGTGCCGCTCGACGCCGAGGAGCTGCGCGCGGTCCTCGTCCTCGTCGCCTCGCTCGCCTTCGAGGTCGAGGCGGTGAACGGCGACGCGCGCCTCGTGAACGACCTCTCGCGCGCCCTCGGCCGGCGCGCGCGCAAGCGCGTGCGCCGCGCGCTCGAGCCGTACGGGCCGGCCGACGTGGCCGCGCTCGACGTGCGGAGCTGGCGCGCGGAGCTGCGCGCCCTCGCCGGGGCCATCGTCCTCGAGCGGGAGCCCATCGAGCTGCGCGCGGCGCTCGTCGCCTGGCTCCCCCTCGGCGAGGGCGAGGCCGCCCCGCACGCCGAGGCCGACCTGCGTCCGGCGCTCCAGGCCGTGCCGGAGGCGCTTGCCCTCCTGCGCCGCGTGGTCGCCGCCTGGAGCGAGCTGCTGTGAGGGCCGCGCGAGCGCTCGCGAGGGGCCCGCGATGAGCTTGCGCCGCGGACCGCAGACCCGGCGCCGCTTCCGGCGGCTCACGGTGCGCCTCCTCGTCGACTTCGTGGCCTCGGGCCGCGTGCGCTGCGAGTACGCCACGACGCTCGGAGCGGGCGGCCTCTTCGTCGAGACCGAGGATCCGGTCGCGCCCGGAACGCCGGTGAAGGTCCGCTTCCGGCTTCCCGGCGCCGAGCGCCTCCACGAGATCGAAGGCCGCGTCGTCTGGTGGCAGCCCGCGACCCCGGACGCGACGCGCGCGTGCGGCATGGGCGTCACCTTCACCGACGCCGTCGCGATCTCGGCCCTCGCGCGCGACCTCGAGGGCCTCGACGCCCCCGAGTCCCCCGAGCGCTGACCGCGCTCGAGAGCCGGGCGGGCGGACGCCGTTCGCCGCGTCCGGCGGCGCGGACGCGGCGAGCGAGCGCGCTAGGAGAGGCCGGCGGCGACGGCGGCCGACGGCTGCGCGCGGCCCGCGCTCGGCGCGACGACGCGCCAGGCGCTCCGGTTGGCGAGCAGCTCGGCGAGCAGGCGCTGGTGCAGCGCGTGCCCGCCGCGCTCCACGACGACGTGGCCCTCGACCGGCACGCCGAGGAGCGCGAGGTCGCCCACGAGGTCGAGCGCCTTGTGGCGCACGAACTCGTCGGCCCAGCGCAGCCCGTCGCGGTTCAGCACGCGGTCCTCGTCGAGGACCACGGTGTTGTCCAGGTTGCCCCCGCGCGCGAGGCCGTTCTGCCAGAGCGTCTGCACCTCGTGCAGGAAGCCGAAGGTGCGCGCGCGGCAGAGCTCGCGCTCGAAGCTGTCGGCGTCGAGCGCGAGGTCCGTGAGCACCTGACGTCCGATCGCGGGGTGCAGGTAGTCGATCGCGTAGGTGATGCGCAGACCCGTACCGGGCTCGATGCGGATGAAACGGTCGCCGTCGCGGACCTCGAGCGGCCGCTGCACGCGCAGCCGTGCGCGCGGCGCGGGCTGCTCGAAGAGGCCCGCCGCGCGCAGCAGGAAGACGAACGACGCAGAGCTCCCGTCCATCACCGGGATCTCCGGCCCGTGGACCTCGACCCGCAGGTTGTCGATCCCGAGGCTGTAGACGGCCGCGAGGAGGTGCTCCACGGTGCCGACCGTCGCGCGGCCGTGGCCGAGCGTCGTCGCATAGCGGGTCGCGGTCACCGCCTCCGGCCGGGCCGGGATCTCGACGGCCTGCGGGAGGTCGGTGCGGACGAACACGACGCCGCTTCCGGCCCGCGCGGGGCGCAGGGTCAGCTGCACGGGCTCCCCGGAATGGAGCCCGATGCCGGTACAGGCGATCTTTTCGGCGATCGTGTGCTGGTTCATGTCGCGCTACCCCCTCCAGCGCGGCCGAGACGTGCGAAGGATCACCTTCGCGCCCGACGCCAAGAGCAAGCGTCGTGCCACCCACCCCCAGCGCCGGGCGCTGGCGCTCGGAAAAAAAGCTTCATGAAAAACGCTGATCTGAACGATGTTTAGCATCGCCTGTCAAAGACCCCCACGGGGGCTGCAAAATGAAGGGGTCGTGAAAGTGACGTTTGGGTTACGGTCGTGATCCTGGCGTCACAGAAAAGTCGGTGACCCGGGTCACCAAACGCGCGGGGCACCGGAGGACTCGGAGCCCTCTCTGCCGGGCGGATGCGCGCTCGCGAAGCCGGCTGGAGGCGCGACGCGCGCGGCGAGGGCGGGCACTCGGCGGTGCCGGCGCGCGTGGAGTCCGGCGCGGCTGCGGAACGCGCCCGGAGCCGGGCCGCGCGGCGCCGGCCGCCCGCTCAGCCGTCCGCGCTTCGGGCCGCCGCGCTGCGGGCGACCACCTGCTTCACGAGCGCCGCGATCTCCCGGGTCGACTGGAAGCGGGCCGCGGGGTCCTTCTGCAAGCAGCGCAGGACGATCTGCGCGAGGAAGGCCGGCAGCTGCGGGTTCAGCTCGCGCGGGTCCGGCGGCGGCGTGTGGACGTGGTGGTAGGGGACGTTGCCCTCGCGGAACGGCACCGTCCCGGTCGCGAGCTCGAACGTCGTCACGCCGAGCGCGTAGATGTCCGTGCGGTGGTCGACGTTCTTTCCGAGCGTCTGCTCCGGGCTCATGTAATACGGGGTCCCCGACACGAGCGTCGTGTGGTTGCGCACCTCCTCGACCACCTTCGCGAGCCCGAAGTCCATGATCTTGGCCTTCCGGTCGCGGGTCCACATCGTGTTCGCGGTCTTCACGTCGCGGTGGATGACGCGCTGCTCGTGTGCGTAACCGAGCGCCTCGCACATCTGGAGCAGGACGTTGAGCACCCCGCCCGGCGCGATCGGGCCCTTCCGCTTCAGGATGTCCTTCAGCGTCGTCCCGTCGACGAACTCCATCGCGATGTAGTAGCGGCCGTCCTGCTCCCCGGCGTCGTAGACGGTCACGATGTTCGGGTGGTTGAGCTTCGCCGCACTCTTCGCCTCGCGCAGGAAGTTCTGGAGCGCGACCTCGTTCTCGCGCAGCGCCTCCGGCAGCACCTTCAGCGCCACGACGCGGTCGAGCACCGTGTCGTGGGCCTTGTAGACGATGCCCATCCCGCCGCGGCCGAGCTCGCCGAGGACGCGGTAGCGGCCGGGCCGCGTGGCGGCGGCGGAGTCCGACGGCACCGCGGCCTTCACGGCCTTCGCGCGGCAGGCCGCGAGTCGCGCCTCCGCGTCGCGGTGGCGCAGATCGACGGCGAGGATCCGCTCGTAGCGCGCCGCCGCGTCGCCGTGGCGCCCTGCCGCCTCGAGCGCGCGGGCGAGCGCGTAGTGCGCGCCCAGCGTGTCGCGCGACGGAGCCGCGTCGCCGAGGACGGGCTCGAGCCGCGCGAGGGCGAGCGCGTGCTTCCCGTCCTCCAGCAGGATCTCGCCGGCGAGCGCGCACGCCGCGACGTGCTCCGCGCTGTGCGCGTCGACGTGCTGGAGCGCCTCCAGGGCCTCGTCCTTGCGGCCCTCGCGCCGGTAGATCTGGGCCGCGTCGACGTAGCGCGTGGCGCGCGCCAGCGCGTGCGCCTGCTCGACCGGGCGCTGCGCCTCCTCGTAGCAAGCGGCGGCGTCGCTCCACTGCCCGCACGTCGCGAACGCCTCGGCGGCGCGCACGATGTCGCCGGCGAGGCGGAACATCTCGCCCGCCTGGAGGAGATCGCCCGCGGCCTCGTAGCAGCGCGCCGCGTCCTCGTAGCGCTCGAGCTGGCGGTAGAGATCCGCCGCGTCGAGCGGCTCGCCGGCCTCCTCGAAGTGCTCCGCGGCCTGCGCGAGGTCGCCGCGGTCGCGCGCGCGCTCGGCGAGGAAGCGCGCCGCCTCCTGCTCCTTTCCCGCCTGGCGCATCGCGCTCGCGGCCCGGCCGGCGTCGCCGGCCTTCTCGTAGAGCTCGGAGGCGACGTCGTGGCGCGCCAGCTCCTCCGCGAGCTTCGCGGCGTCGTGCGCCCAGCCGGAGCGCTGCGACACGCGGAGCGCCCCCTCGCGGTCGCCGGCCTTCTCGTAGAGCCGGGCCGCGTCGAGGCTCAGATTCAGCAGCTCGCGCTGCCGCGCCGGCGAGGGGCCGGCCGCGGCGACGCTGGTCGTCTCTTCGGCGAGCACCGCCTCGAGCTCGCGCGCCGCGCGCGCCCAGTCGTGCGCCCGGGTGAAGGCGTCCGCGGCCTGGCGGTGGAAGGAGCTCTCCGCGTAGCACTCGCCCGCGCGCTGGTGGTTGCCCGCCTTCTCGAACATCTCGGCGGCCACGGCGAGGCGTCCCGCGCGGACGTAGCACTCGGCCGCGTGCGCCCACTTCTGCTGCGACATGTGGATGCGGGCGGCCATCTCCGGCTCGCCCGCCTTCACGTAGAAGGCCGCGCAGCGGTCGAGCTGCCTCAGCTCCTGGCACACCTCCGCGGCGCGGGCCAGCTTTCCCGCCTTCTCGAAGTAGGCGATCGCGTCTTCCGCCATCCCGCTCGCGAAGCAGAGCTCGCCGGCCTCGACGAGCTCACCGCGGCGCGCCAGCTTCTTCGCCGCGCGCTTGGCCTTGCGCTGCGCCGCGGCGGAGAGGCGCACGGGGCCTCCGCCGCCCGCGCGCTCCTTCCCGCCCTTCTTCTTCGGGGGCGGCGGCACGGCCTCGGCGCGTCCTCGCGAGCGCAGCCCGAAGACGAGGAGCAGCACGCCCACCCCGGTGAGGACGTACGGCGCGGGAAAGCCGATCGCGAGGGCCTCGAGGGCGCGGGGCTGCATGCCCGCGAGGGGCGCCGCCGCGGCGAGGAGGCCGCGCACGGGCTCCAGGGCCGCGTGGCCGGGTGCGCGCGGCGCGGCGAGGCCGAACGCCCCGAGCGCGACGAGCGGGACGGCGACGAGCAGGCTGACGAGCCGCACCATGCGTGCGCGCACCTCCTGGGCGGGCTCCCGGGTGCCCGCGGAAGAGCCCATCGGCCGGCCGCGGGCGCGCGTTGAGGGCGCGCGCGCACCGCGCCGCGCGGGCGGCGGCGGCGGGCCGGGCGCCGGTCGGGTCCGGACCGAGAGGCGCTCCGCTCCGCGCCGCGCCGCTTGCCTACACTGCCGGCGTGCGCCTCCTGCGGCCGCGGCCCGGCGGACTCGCGCGTTTGGCCGCCGGCCTCGCGGTCGCCGCCGCCTGCGCCGGACCCGCCGCGCTGCACGCGGCGCCGGCTGCCGACGCGCCCTTCGAGGAGCGCGTCCTCGCCCTCCCGGGCCGGCCGGTCGAGGCATGGGTGCTTCCGGCGGGCGGCCCGGGCGCGCGCCTCGCGGCGCTCTCGATCGAGGGCGCTCCGCCGGACGAGCGCCGTCACCTCGCGGTGTTCGCGCCGGACGGGGCGGGCGGCGTCGCGCGCGAGCTCGCGCTCGAGGTCCCGGGCGAGGCCGTGGCGTTCGACCTCGCCGCGGCGCCGGAGGGCGGCGCCGTCCTCGCGCTCCTCGCGGCCGACCGTCTCCTGCTCCGCCCGCTTCCTTCCGGCGCGCCCCGCGCGCTGGCGCTCGCCCCGGCGCTCCCGCTTCCGCCCCCGACGCGCGGCCTCGTGCGCCTTCCGCTGCTCGGCGCCTGGGACGGCGCGCCCGCCGCGCTCGTCCCCGCGCTCGGGGGTCTTCGGCTCGTGCCGCTCGACGGCGGCGCGCCGCGCGAGCTCGCCTTCCCGCTGTACGCGTACTACCTGACGGGCGACGAGGGCGCGGGCGTGCGGCCGGGCTCCGTCCAGTCGCTCGTCACCTGGCCCGAGCTCGCGGCCGGCGACGACGACGGCGACGGCCGCGCCGACCTCTTCGCGCTCTCGCGCTACGACGTCGCGGTCTACCGGCGCGGCGCCGGCGGGCTCCCGCCGCAGCCGAGCCGGCGCGTCACGCTGCGCCCCTTCAGCGCGGAGGAGGAGCTGCGCTTTCTCGCGAGCTCCGTGAGCCTCTTCGCGCGCGACCTCGACGGCGACCAGCTCGTCGATCTCATCCACCACCGCACGTTCGGGACCCTCCTGCGCAGCCACGCGACGACCGACGTCTGGCGCAACCGCGGCGCCGGCGCGAACCCGGACGCGCCGCCCGACCTGCGGATCGAGGGGGCGGGCGGCTTCGGCTCGATCTTCCTGGAGGACCTCGACGGCGACGCGCGCGTCGAGGCGCTCCAGCTGCTCGTTCCCTTCGGGGCGCTCCAGCTCGTGCGCGTGGTGCTCGCGAACACCGTGCAGGCGCAGCTGCGCGTCTTCCCGCTCGCCGCGGACGGCGCGCCGGCGAAGCCGGTCTTCGCGGACGAGCTCACGCTGCCCGTCGAGACGCGCGAGGGCCGCGTGGCGGGCGTCCTCCCGACGGCGGGGGGCGACTTCGACGGCGACGCCCTGCGCGATCTCGCGTTCGGCGAGAGCCTCGACCGCCTCGCGCTCCGGCTCGGGGTGCGCGGCGCGCGCGGCCCGGGCTTCGGCCCCGTCGCCGCGCGCCAGCCGATGCCGGCCGCGGACCGGGCGGTGGTCGGAGACTTCGACGGCGACGGGCGCGACGACGTCGCCGCCTGGGACACGCGCCACGGGCGCGGCGTGATCCTGCTTCGCAACCGCGGCGTCCTCGCGCCCCCTGCTGCCCCGCGCGAGCCGCCCTCCGCCGCCCCACCCCGCCCCGCTGCGCCTCGAGAAGAGGCCTTACCCCTTCGCTCAGAGACGTCCTTGCGGGGAGATCAGAGGAGCGAGCCCTGCGTCTGGCCCGCGCCGCGCGCCGCGACGCCGAGGTGCTCGCGCGCGCGACGCGTCGCGACGCGGCCGCGGGGCGTGCGGTCGAGGAACCCTTCCTGGATCAGGAACGGCTCGACGATGTCCTCGAGCGTCCCGCGATCCTCGCCCACCGCGGCCGCGAGCGTCTCGATCCCGACCGGCCCCCCGTCGAACTTCTCGAGCAGCGCCGTGAGGAGCGCGCGGTCGAGGGCGTCGAAGCCGGCCGCGTCGACGTCGAGTCGCTCGAGCGCGAAGGCGGCGAGCTCGGCGTCGATGCGCGCGCCGCGCCCCCCGCGCACCTCGGCGAAGTCGCGCACGCGGCGGAGCAGGCGGTTCGCGATGCGCGGCGTCCCGCGCGAGCGGCGCGCGATCGAGGCGGCCGCGCCGTCGTCGAGCTCGACGTCGAGGAGGTGCGCCGAGCGCGCGAGGACGCGCACGAGGTCCGCCGGCGCGTAGTAGTCGAGCCGCGCGGACCAGCCGAAGCGGTCCCGCAGCGGCGCGGTGAGGAGGCCGGCGCGCGTGGTCGCGCCGATCAGCGTGAAGCGCGGGAGCTCGATCCGCACCGACTGCGCCGTCGGGCCCTGGCCCACCAGGACGTCGAGCCGGAAGTCCTCCATCGCCGGGTAGAGCACCTCCTCGACGACGGCGGGCAGCCGGTGGATCTCGTCGATGAAGAGCACGTCCCCCGCTTCGACGTTCGAGAGGAGGCCCGCGAGGTCCGCGCTGCGCTCGAGCGCGGGGCCGCTCGTGGCGCGGAACTGCGCGCCCATCTCGCGCGCGACGATGCGGGCGAGCGAGGTCTTTCCGAGACCCGGCGGCCCGTAGAAGAGGAGGTGGTCGATCGGCTCGCGCCGCTCGCGCGCCGCGGCGACGAAGACGCGCAGGTTCTCGCGCAGCTTGTCCTGCCCGATCATCTCGTCGAGGGTCGCGGGGCGGAGGCGCTCCTCGTAACCGCGCTCGTCGGCGCGCGGGGCCGCCGAGATCTCGCGCCGCTCGGCGCGCGCCGCCCCGCTCACCGCGAGAGCCTCGGCAGCGCGGCCCGCACGAGCGCCTCGATGGGCGCCTCGTCGCCGTGCTCGGCGATCACCTCCTCGACGATGCGCTCGGCCTGGCTGCGCGGCACCTGGAGGTTCACGAGGGCGGAGAGTAGCTGCGCCCGCGCCTCGGGCGCCGCCGCGCCGGGCGGCGCGGGCGCGCCGGGCTCGCCGCCCGCCGCGACGAGCTCGTGCGCGCGCTCGCGCAGCTCGAGCACGATGCGCTGCGCGAGCTTCGCGCCGACGCCGGAGACGCCCTGGAGCGCGGCGGCGTTCCCGGCCCGGATCGCGGCGAGGACCGCGCCCGCCTCGAGCCCCGAGAGCACGGTGAGCGCGAGCTTCGGGCCGACCCGGTTCGCGTGCAGGAGGAGCTCGAAGACGTCGCGCTCGAGCTCCGTCGCGAAGCCGTAGAGCTGGAGCGCGTTCTCGCGGAGGTGCGTGTAGATCCGCAGCGCGACGCGCTTTCCCGGGTCCGGCAGGCGCGTGAACGTCGAGAGCGGGATCAGCGCCTCGTAGCCGACCCCGCCGACGTCGACGAGGACGCGCGTCGGCGCCTTCTCGAAGAGCTGCCCCTCGAGCCGCCCGATCACGCGAGCCTCAGGGCGAAGCGCGGCGCGCGCCGCCCCCGCCCGCGCGCCCGCCCGCGCAGCGCGCCCGGCGGGAGCGCCGCGGCGCGCAGGTGGCAGATCGCGGCCGCGAGCGCGTCCGCGGCGTCGGGGACGGGCGGCGCCTCCAGCCGGAGGAGCAGGCCGACCATGCGCTGCACCTCGGGCTTCCCGGCCGCGCCGTGACCGGCCACCGCCTGCTTGATCGTCCGCGCCCCGTACTCGAAGACCGGAAGCCCGGCCGCCGCCGCCGCCGCGAGCGCGACGCCGCGCGCGTGTCCGAGGACGAGCGCCGCGCGCGGGCTCGCCGCGACGAAGACCTGCTCCACGACGACGCCGGCGGGCGCGTGGTCGCGCAGCACGTCGCCGAGCGCCGCGTGCAGCGCGGCGAGGCGCACCGGGAGCGCCGCGCCGCGCGGGGGCACGACGGTTCCGTGCGCCAGGCAGCGCAGCCGCCCGCCGCGAACCTCGACGACACCGTAGCCGGTCACGGACGAGCCGGGATCGATCCCGAGGATGCGCATCGCGCCTCGCGGGAGGACGTGGGCCGGGGATCCGTCGCGCCGGGCGGGGGAAGCCCCGGCGTCACGCGAGCCGCGCCATCTCCTCTTCCGAGATGTCGAAGTTCGCGTACACGCCCTGGACGTCGTCCAGGTCGTCGAGTGCGTCGGAGAGCTCGAGCATGCGCTTGGCGTCGTCGCCCTCGAGCTTCACGGTGCTGCTCGGCTCCATCGAGACCTCGGCGCTCACGGGCTCGAAGCCGCGCGCCGCGAGGCTCGCGCGCACGCCCTCGAGCGCGCCGGGCTCGGTCACCACCTCGAGCGACTCGCGCCCCTCGACGACGTCCGTGGCGCCCGCCTCGAGCGCCGCCTCGAGCAACGCGTCGGCGTCGACGCCCTGGCGATCGAAGGCGAGCAGGCCGCGCTTCTCGAAGAGGTACGCGACGCAGCCCGTCGCGCCGAGGTTGCCGCCGTACTTCGAGAGCACGTGGCGCACTTCGCTCACCGTGCGGTTGCGGTTGTCGGTGAGCGCGCGCAGCAGGATCGCGGTCCCGCCCGGCCCGTAGCCCTCGTAGGTGACCTCCTCGAACGCCGCGCCGTCGCCCCCGCCGACGCCCTTCTGGATCGCGCGCTCGATGTTGTCCTTCGGCATGTTCGCGGCGCGCGCCTTGTCGATCACGAGGCGCAGCCGCGGGTTCCCGGCGGGGTCGCCGCCGCCGATGCGGGCGGCGGTCGCGATCTCGCGGATCAGCTTCGTGAAGACCTTCCCGCGCTTCGCGTCCGCGGCGCCCTTCTTGCGCTTGATGGTCGCCCACTTGGAGTGGCCGGACATGCCGCGGGAGGTAGCACTTCGGCGCCCTCGGGGCCAACCCGGGGCGCGAAAAACCGCTGCGGATCCGGCCGGTTCGGGCCTCAGGCTCGCGCCCCCTTCTGCCGATGAGTGCGCTCGGGCAGCCCCGCGGCGCGCCCGGAGGACGCCATGGCCGACGCGGTTGCGATCGGGATCGACCTCGGGACCAGCAACTCGTGCGTGGCCGTCGCGCGCGGCCGCCAGGTCGAGGTCCTCGCCAACGGCTTCGGCGAGAACGTGACCGCGAGCGTCGTCCACTTCCGCAAGGACGGCACGATCATCGTGGGCAACGCCGCCAAGGCGCAGGTCATCCACGATCCGAAGCACACGGTCTCCAGCGCGAAGCGGCTGATCGGCCGCTACTACTTCTCCGAGGAGGTCAAGAAGGCCCAGGCCGTCTGCTCGTACCGCATCGTCGAGGGCCCGAACCACAGCGTGCGCATCCAGGTCCGGGAGGAGCAGTTCTCGCTGCCCGAGATCTCGGCGATGGTGCTGCGCGAGATGAAGTCGATCGCCGAGGAACGGCTCGGCCATCCGGTGCGGCAGGCCGTGATCACGGTCCCCGCGTACTTCAACGACAACCAGCGCCAGGCGACGCGCGACGCCGGCCGCATCGCGGGGCTCGAGGTGCTGCGCCTCTTGAACGAGCCCACCGCCGCCGCCCTGGCCTACGGCTTCGGGCGCGGGCTCAACCAGCGCGTGGCGGTCTACGACCTCGGCGGCGGCACCTTCGACGTCTCCATCCTCGAGATCGGGAAGGACGTCTTCGAGGTGCTCTCGACCTGCGGCGACACGTACCTCGGCGGCGACGACCTCGACGACCGCCTGATCGACCTCCTCGCCGACGAGTTCGTCGCGCGCGAGGGAATCAACCTGCGCGGCGACCCGTTCGCGTTCGAGAAGCTGAAGCTCGCGGCGGAGACGGCGAAGAAGACGCTCTCCGTCGAGGACCAGGTCGAGATCGTGATCCCCGACATCTGCACGGGCGCCGACGGCCGGCCCCGTTCCGTGCAGCGGACGGTGACCTCGGCCGAGTACACGTCGCTCATCATGGACCTCGTGCAGCGCACGTTCAAGGTGTGCGACGAGGCGCTGCAGCAGGCGAACGTGATCGCGCGCGACCTCGACGGCGTGATCCTGGTCGGCGGTCCGACGCGGCTCCCCATGATCCGCGAGGCCGTACGGCAGTACTTCCAGCAGGATCCGAAGATCGACGTGAACCCCGACGAGGTCGTCGCGATGGGGGCGGCGATCCACGCGGCGTCGCTCGTCGCGCCGTCGCAGCCGTCGTACCTCCTCGACGTGACGCCGCTCTCGCTGCGGATCGGCGTCGCGGGCGGTCTCGCCGAGCCGGTGATCGAGCGCAACACGCCGGTGCCGATCGAGCAGACGCGCGCCTTCACGACCGTCCAGGACAACCAGGAGAAGGTGAAGATCCGCGTCTACCAGGGCGAGTCGCGGCGCGCGGACGAGAACGAGATGCTCGGGCAGTTCGAGTTCTCGGGCTTCAAGAAGGCGCCGCGCGGAGAGGTCCGCATCGACGTCACGTTCGAGATCAACGGCGACGGCATCGTGAACGTGACCGCCCGCGACCGCGAGACGGGCCAGGCCGCCTCCACCGAGATCCTGCTCTCCTCCGGCCTCTCCGCGCAGGAGATGGCCAAGATCCTGAAGGACGCGCGCACGGACCGGGTGCGCACCGCGAAGCCGGGCGAGGCGCCGGGCGCGCCCGCGCCGGCGGCACCGGCGGCCGCGCCGGCGGCGCGCGCGGCGCGCCCCGCCCCGGCGCCCCCCGCGCGTCCCGCGGACCCGCCCCTCGTCCCGCCCGCGCCGCCGCGGCGCGCCGCGGCGGCGGCCGCCGCGCCCGCGGCCGCGCCGGCCATCCCGCCGGCACCGCCCGGGGCGAGCGCCATGCCCGGGACGGCTCCCGCGGGCGACGACGACCTCGAGGTGCTGCCCGACGAGAGCGACGTCGAGGCGCTCGGAGGCGACGACGACCTCGAGCTCCTCGCCGGCGCCGGCGAGGGCGGCGGCGACCTCGAGCCCGAGCTGGGCGGCGACCTCGGCCGGGCCCACCTCGCGGGCGCGGGTCCCTCGCTCGCACGGGGCGGCGGGGCGCTCGCAGGCGCCGACGTGGAGGTCCTCCCCGACAGCGACGGGGAGATGGTCATCGAGCGGCCGCGTGACCTCGGCGCGGCGTCCGAGCCGCGCGCGCCGGGGCCCGCGGCCCCGCCGCCGGCGCCGCCCGCGCCCGGACCCACCGCACCCGCCGCGGAGGCGCCCTTCGAGCGCGAGGTGGAGCTGGATCCCGCCGACCTCGAGGCGCTCGCGGACCTCGACCTCGCGGACGCGCCCGAGTTCGACCTCGAGGCGCCGCGCATCGGAGGCGACGCCGAGTTCTCCGAAGGGGATTTCGCCGCGCCCGCGGCCGAGGACGACCCGAACGCAAAGACGCAGCCGGAGCTCGCGGCGGAGCCGGCCGCCCAGGGCGGGGCGTCCGCCGCGGCGGCGCCCGCCGCGCGGCGTCCGGCGAAGGGCGATCTCTTCGGCGAGATCGACGCGGATCTCTCGGCCGGCGGCGACGACGACGAGCCGCGCTGAGGAGGATACGTTGGAGGCGGCCGAGATCCGCGCGCTGGCCGGGCTCCTCGACGAGCTCGACTACTACCAGCTGCTCGAGGCGCCGTGCGAGGCGTCGACGTCGGAGCTCAAGAAGTCCTACTACGCGCTCTCGCGGCGCTTCCACCCGGACGCGAACCGCGAGCAGCCGGCCGACGTGCGCGCAGCCGTGGAGCAGATCGCCAAGCGCCTCACCGAGGCGTGGTCGGTGCTGCGCGACCCGCGCCGGCGGCGCGCCTACGACGAGCGCCTCGCGGCCGGCGAGGTGCGCATCCAGCTCGCAGAGGCGGAGGCCGTCGCGGAGAAGAAGTCGATCGAGCAGCGCCTCGGCGCGACGCCGAACGGGCGCCGCTACTGCACGATGGCGCTCGCCGACATCGACCGCGGCGACCTCAAGGCGGCCGCGCGCAACTTCCAGATGGCGCTCACGTTCGAGCCCGCGAACGCGTTCTTCAAGCAGAAGCTGGAAGAGATCAAGAAGCAGCTGCGCTGAGGCGCGTCGCGCTCAGGCCGTGCGCGCCGCGAGCTGCGCGTGCACGTGCATGCCGCAATCGAGGTACACGCGCTGGGCGCGGGTCGCGTAGTGCGCCGCCCGCCTCGCGTCGCCGCGGCGCGCGCACACCTCCGCCAGGAAGGAGAGGGCCTCGGCCTGGACGGGCCGCAGCGAGAGCGACTCGCAGAGATCGACCGCCTCGCCGAGGAGGGCTTCGCCCACGTCCGCCGAGCCCGCGCCGAGGCCCACGGCCGCACCGCGCACGGCGAGCGCGCGGGCGGCGATGGCTCGCGGCGGCCGCGCGGCCAGCGCCTGCTGCGCGAGGCGGGCCGCCTCGTCGACGTCGCCGACCTCGAGCCGCCCGCGCGCGCGATTCAGCGCCGTGCTGGGCCAGGCGTCCTGCAGCTCCCGCAGCGACTCGAAGGCGTCGAGCGCAGCGCGCGGCACGCCCTGGAGGAGGAAGGCGAGCCCGCGTGTCACGATGGCGTGATAGAGGAACCCCATCTGCATCGCGCGCTGCGACGCCTCGGCCCCGCGCGCCGCGCCGGCGAGCGCGCCCTCCGCGTCGCCAGCCAGCAGCTTCGCGCGCGCGGAGGCGACGTAGGCGGAGGCGACGACGAGGTCGTGCGAGTGCTCGCGCGCGAGCGCCAACGCCTGCGCCGCGGAGCGCTGCGCCTCGCGCAGGCGCCCGGCTTCGCAGAGCGCGGCGCACTCGTTGTAGCGCCCGAGCGCCAGCGCCACCGGGTCGGCGCGGGCCGTCGCGATCTCGATGGATCGCTCCGCGGCCGAGAGCGCCCGGCCGAGGTCGCCGTCCAGCGTGCAGATGCGGGCGAGGTACATGCTGCCCGCGAGCTCCGCGTCGTCGTGGCCCACCCCGCGCGCGAGCGCCACCCCGCGCTCGATCAGGGCGACGCCGCGCGCGACGTCCCCCTGGTTCGAGAAGTGCACCCAGCCGGCCTGGACCTGCGCCATGGCGAGGCGCGCGCGGTCCACTTCGCCGACCCCCGCGTGCTCGACCCGCTCCAGCACGGCGGCCGCCTCCCCTGTCCGGTCGAGCGCCCCGAGCGCCGACGCCAGCGCGACGCCGATCGAGGCCTCGAGCTCGGGGCGCGGCTCGGGGAGCGTGCGCGCCAGCTCGAACGCCCGGCGCAGCTGCGCCGCGGCCTCGGCGAACGAGCGCAGCGCCGCGTAGCCCGTGCCGGCGGCGAGGAGGTGCCGGGCCGCCGGCTCGCCGTCGCCGGCGCGATTCCAGTGGTCCCCGATCCGCGAGGCGGCGTCCGGCGAAGGCGCGTCGACCCGCTTCGCGAGCGCCGTCGCCGCGCGCCGGTGCAGCGCCGCGCGCCGCTCGCGCACCAGCTGGGCGTAGGCGCCGTCCCGCAGCACGCCGTGGCGGAACTCGTAACGCCCCGCCGCGTCGCCCTGGAGGACGCCGCGCTCGACCAGCTCGCCCAGCACGGCGGCGGGGTCGGCATCGTGGAGAGGCTCGAGCTCGCGCAGGAGGTCGGCGTCACACGGCTCCGCGAGGACGGCGGCTGCCTCCGCCCAGCGCTTCGCGCGCTCGGAGAGCGCATCGATGCGCGCGCTCACGACGCCGAGCAGCGTCTCGGGCAGCCGCCCGGGCGCTCGCCGCAGCGCGACCTCGAGACGAGCCGCTTCGCGCACGGCTTCCGGAAGGTCGCGGAGCGCGCGCGCCACCTCCTCGACGTAGAGCGGGTTCCCGCCCCCGCGCAGGCACGCGGCGTCGGCCAGGGCCTCGGCGTCCTCGACCCCGTCGAGGAGCGAGCCCGCGAGACGCTGGGCGTCGGCGTCGCGGAGCGGGCCGAGCCGGACGACCGCGGCGCGGGCCGCCGGCGCCCAGGCGTCGTCCTCGCCCTCGCGCAGCGTCGCCACGAACGCGACCCGGCCCCGCGCCGGCTCGGTGACGAGCGCGCCGACGAGGACGCGCGACGAGGGATCGAGCCAGTGTGCGTCGTCGATCGCCACGACCACCTGCCGCTCGGCCGCTGCGCGCTCGAGGAGGGCCCGCACGGCGCGCGCGACGCCAGGCGGGTCGGGGACCGCGTCGAGCCGGCCGTCGAGCTGCTGCGCGAGCTCGGCCGCGGCCTCGCCGCCGGGGACCCCGCCCGGCCAGTGGCGCAGCCGCTCGAGCCAGGGCCGGTAGGCGCGCTGGGCACCGGACTCGGTGCACGAGAGCTCGAGCAGCACCGCGTCGGGCAGCCGCCGCACCGCCTCGAGCACGAGGCGGGACTTCCCGATCCCGGCCTCGCCTCGCACCTCGACGCAGCGGACGCCGCCGGACTCCCCCGGCGCGCGCAGCGCCTCGAGCAGCGCGGCGACCTCGACGTCCCGCCCGACGAACGGCGCGACCGGCCGCGGCCAATCCGCCTGGAGCCGGTCGCCCCCGCCGCCTCCTCCGGGCGGCCGCTGGCGCAACACCTCGAACACCTGCACCGGCCTCGCGAGCCCGCGCAGGTTGTGCGCGCCGCGGTCGCGCAGCTCGAAGGCGGAGCCGGCGCGCTTCGCCGTCGTCTCGCACGCCAGGATCTGCCCCGGGCGCGCGAGCGCCTCCAGCCGCGCGGCGAGGCCGACGGTGCGTCCCTCGGCGGTGTAGTCCTGCCGGAGCCGGTCGCCGATCGCTCCCACCCAGACCACGCCGGAGCTCAGCCCGATGCGCACCTCGAACGGAACGCCGTGCCGCGCCAGCACCTCGTCGCCGTACGCGCGCGTGGCGTCCCGCACGTCGAGCGCCGCCCGGAGCGCGCGGGCGGGATGGTCGCCGCGCGCGCGCGGCGCGCCGAAGAGCGCCATGAAGCCGTCGCCGCGGAACTGGTTCACCGTGCCGCCCTCGGCGTGCACGGCGCGGAGCGCGATCGCGAAGAAGCCGTCCATCACCGCGTGGACGTCCTCCACGTCGAGCCGCTCCGCGAGCCCCAGCGAGTCCGCGACGTCGGCCAAGAGCACCGTCACTTCCTTGCGCTCTCCGCCGCGCGCGTCCGCGCTCACGAGGACGCCCCCCGCCAGGTGCTCGGGCGTGTAGGCCTCCTCGGGCGCGGGATCCGCGCCTGGAAGCGAGGCGCCGCAGCGGAAGCAGTAGCGGCTGTCCGCCGGAAGCGAGGCCGCGCCGCAGCGCGGGCAGAAGAGCGGGTCGTCGCCGGGCGTCGTCACGTCACTCCTTCGCGGGCGGCACGACGTCGAGCCGCACGGCGAACGGGGGAACCTCGGCGTCGAGCGTCGGGATCCACGTGATCAGGTACGCGGCGTTCCGCGGATCCTCCGGGTCGAGCGCGCCGAGCGAGGCGTCGGCCTCGTAGTCGAGGCGCGCGAAGCCCTCGACCGTGGCGCCGGCCGTCGGATCATATCGCAGCACGGTGTCCCAGAGCGTCCACGCCCAGCCGCTGCCCAGGTCGGGAAGCCCCTCGTCGCTCCCGACGAGGAGCGGCAGCCACGTGCCCTCGAGCGGGACGTTTCGCTTCAGCGCCACCGTCTCGCCGCCGTAGACGAGCGGGACCGACGCGCGCTCGCTCCCGCGGCGCGCCTCGATGCGCCAGGCGTCGGTCGCGAAGCCGGCCGGGAGCGGGAGCGCGAGCACGAGGTCGTAGACCGCGTCGACCCGCTCGTGCGGGCGCTCGTCGAGCCTGAGCGTCACCCGCCCGCGCGAGCCGTCCGCGCGGTACGAGACGCCGCCGGCCGCGTCGACGACGTGGAGGCGCCGCGGAAGCCCCGCGTAGGCGCCGCTCGCGTCGAGCGAGTCCGCCTTCGCGGCGCGCTCGGAAAGGGTCTGCTCGTAGTAGGTCGCGCTGCTCTCTGCGGCGGCGAGGGCGTCGCCTCCGGACGGCGCGAAGCCCGTGCCGTCGACCGAGCGGGCGGCGGACGGGGCGAGGAGAGCCGCGCCGAGGAGGCCCACGAGGAGCGGCGCCGCGCGCGCGCGCGCGGCCGCCGAGAGCGGGCGCGACGCCGGCGGCGCGACGAGCGCGCGGGCGGCGGCGAGACGGGAGACCGAGCGGGGATCGGCAGCGGGAGACGAGCGGGTCACGTGGAGGCTCCTGGGTGAAGAGAGGTCGGGCGAGGCGCGCCGTACGCCGGCGCGCCGGTGGCGAGGAAGGAGCGGGCGAGCGCGCGAGGCGGGCTCGGAAGGCACGGCGGCGCCGCGGCTGCGGCCCGCGCCGCGGTCGGTGCCGGCGCCCGCCGCGCGCACGCGGCCACGGCGGCTGCGAGAGCGCTCGCGGCCGCGAGCGCGGCCGGGACGTCGCCGAGCCGGGTCGCGAGCGGCATCGGTGCGCCCGCCGCAACCGCGTGCACGGCCGCGCCCGCGGCGCCGGAAGCGAGCTCCCCGCGGACGCGTCCCTGCGCGTCGATCCACTGGCTGGGGCCCCCGTTCGCGACGCGCACCACGGGCATCCGGTTCTCGATGGCGCGCAGCCGCGTGACGCGGGCGTGGAGCCGCGCGGCCCAGACGCTCGTGCCCGCTTCGTTCGCGACGGCGAAGACGACGTCCGCCCCCGCCCGCCGCAGCCCGCGCGCGAGCTCGGGGTAGCCGGCATCGATGCAGACGAGGACGCCGGCGCGGATCACGCCGCCGCCCGCGCCTCGGAGCGCGAACGGCGCAGGGGGCGCGCCGGGCGCGAACGTCCCCGTCCAGAGCCCGAGCCGCGCGAGCGCGCGCGCGGCGGCGCCGTCGGGGGCGCGCTCGACCACGGGGACCGGGTGCACCTTGTCCGCGACTGCGCGCGTGGTCCCGTCCGGCGCGGCGAGGACCGCGGCGTTCCGCCACGCGGCCGTGTCGGCGACCTCGCCTCGCGCGCTCGCCGCCTCGCGCGAGGCGCCGGTCGCCCCCGGCTCGCGCGCCGCGCCGCTCCCGGCCGCGCCGCGGGAGACGGGGATGCGCCACACGCCGGTCACGATCGGCGTCCCGAGGTCGTGGGCGAGCGCGGCGAGGAACGCGTCGCCGCCGCCGGACACCGGCCGCTCCCACGCGGACTCCGGCCAGACGACGACGTCGGCGGGCGCCCCCGTCCGCGCCAGAGCCCGCTCGCTGAGGGCCAGGACGGCCCGGAGGTTCGCGTGGAAGCGCTCGGGCCGGTGGCGGTCGGCATACGGGATCGCGGGCTGGACGGCGGCGACGCGGATCGGCGTCGGGCCCGTCGTCGCCTCCGGCGCCGCGCCCTCTCGCAGCATCGAGAGCCCGGGAAGGAGGGGCACCGCGAGGGCGGCGACGAGCGCGGCGCGCCCGGCGCGCGGGAGACGCGGCGCGAGCACGAGCCCGGCGTTCGTGGCCGCCACCCAGAACGAGAGCCCGTACAGCCCCACGACGCTCGCGCTCTGCGCCAGCGCGGGCACCTCGGCGAGCGCGTAGCCGAGGTGGTGCCAGGGCACCGAGAGGACCCACTCCGCCGCGCGGGCGAACTCGAACGCGACCCAGAGCCCGGGCGCCGCCGCGAGCGCGAGGCGCGCGGAGCGGCGCGCGAGGAGCGCGACCGCCCCCGCCCACAAGGCGGTCAGGGACGCGAGCCCTGGAAGCGCGAGCGCGTACGCGGCGGCGAGCGAGGGCCCGTCCCCGATCTCCGCGAAGGGAAGCCACGCGTAGCCGAGCCCGAAGGACGCGAGGCCCGTGACGAACCCCGCGCGCGCGGCCGCGCCGGGCGCGAGGCCTGCGACCAGGCGCCGCAGCAGCGGGACGAGCGCCACGAAGGCGAGCGGGCCGGCGGGGCCCGGCGCCGAGGCGACGGCCAGCAGCCCCCCCGACGCGAGCGCGGCGACGTACGATCGGGCCCGCGGACGCATGGGCCCGCTCCCTAGCAATGCGCGTTCCACCGCGCCGCCTCGCGGCGGATCCGGGATTCCCGTGCGCGGACTCCAGGTTGGCGCCTGCTCCCTCGAGCGGCATGCGTCCTGGAGAATTATCTAATTGACAATCATGGCTATCGAAGTGATACGCTGACCGGGCGGTGAACCACATCCTCGACCTGCTCGACCGCCTCCGTCGGCTACCGGTCCTCCGCCACCTCCCGCTGGCGGCGCTCGATCGACTCGCGAGCCAGAGCGAGCTCGCTGAGTTCCTCGCCCATGAGCGCCTGCTCGAGGAGGGTGCCCCCGGCGACGCCGTCTACGCGTTGCTGGAAGGCCGGGTCGCGGTGCGCGGAGCGCTGTCGGAGCAGGAGGAGGGCGTGCTCGCCGTGCGGAGCGCGGGCGAGCTCGTCGGCGAAATGGCTCTCGTCGACGACTTGCCCCGCTCCGCGACCGTCACCGCCGAGGGGCCGGTGCGCGCGCTGCGGATCCCGCGCGCCGCGTTCCGCGAAGCCGTCGGCGCGCACCCCGAGGCCGCGCTCGACCTCGTGCGCACCCTCTCCGCCCGCCTGCGCGAGGCGACCGCCGCGCAGCTCGATTCGCTCCGCGCCAAGGCCGAGCGCCTCGAGAAGAGCAACCGCAAGCTCTCGCGCGAGAACACGCGCCTGCGTACGGCGGTCGACGAGCGCTACGGCTTCGAGAGCTTCGTCGGCTCGAGCCGCGCCGCCCGGCAGGTCCGCGAAGCCGCCCGCCGCGCGGCCGAGAGCGACCTCCCCGTCCTCCTCGTCGGCGAGACCGGCACCGGCAAGGAGCTCGTCGCCCGCACCATCCACGCGAACGGCGACCGCCGCCACAAGCCGTTCGTCCCGGTGAACTGCGCCCTCTTCTCCGAGTCGCTCCTCGAGAGCGAGCTCTTCGGCCACGCCCGCGGCGCCTTCACCGGCGCGCACGCCTCCAAACCCGGTCTCGTCGAGGCGGCCGACGGCGGCACCCTGTTCCTCGACGAGCTCGCCGACATGCCGCGGCCCCTCCAGGCCGCCCTGCTCCGCTTCCTGGAGCTCGGCGAGTTCCGCCGCCTCGGCGAGACGCGGGTGAGGCGGGTGGACGTGCGCGTGATTGCGGCGGTGCAGGTGGAGATCGAGAGCGCGGTCGCCTCCGGAGCGCTTCGGCGCGACCTGGCGTATCGCCTCGACGTGTTCCGCATCGCCTTGCCGCCCCTCCGAGCCAGGAAGGAAGACACGGCCCCCCTCGCGTCCCACTTCGTCGAGGAGATCGCGCGTCGGCTTCGGACCGACCCGCTCCGCCTGCAACCGGAAGCGCTGGACGCGCTCGCGCATCACGACTTCCCGGGCAACGTCCGGGAGCTGCGCAACGAGATCGAACGGCTCTATGCGCACCGCGAGAGCGACCGAAGCGTGGCTCGCGATGCGCTGTCCGAGACGATCCGCACCCGGGCGCCGGAGGCCGAGCGGACGTACGCCGAGGCCGTCCGCGCCTTCAAGTCCCGCCTCGTGCGAGAGGCTCTCGAGCGAAGCGGCGGGACGCGCGCCGCCGCGGCCCGTGCGCTCGGCGTCCATCCCTCGAACCTGCTCCGGATGATGCGGGAGCTCGGCATCGACGCGCCCGCGTCGGCCCACCTCGGACGGCGCGACGGCTGAGAAGCGCCGTGCGGCGAGAGTGCGCGAGATCGGGTTGCGGGGTCTCCCGGCCTCGGCCGCCGTCGGCGGCCAGAGACGCCGTGCGGTTCGAGCGGCACGGGATGCCCCCGGTCATCGGAGCGGGCGAGGCCGGTCGTCGGGCCCGATTGACAGCCTCGGGCTGCCTGGCCCATGCTGTAGCCCTTCGTTGACTCGTGAATCAACCGGCTCTGGAGCCGTCGCGCCCGGACCGGCTGCCCCGTGAGGACGACCGCTTATGGCAGCGCCGCTCCCCGTCGTGGACTTCCTGAAGATCCCGCCGTCCGGCGACCCCTATCTCGAAGGCCACAAGTGCCGCCAGTGCGGCTCGGTCTTCGTCGGCGAGCGCAAGCACTGCTCGAAGTGCGGGGCGCGCGACTCGATGGAGGCGATCCGACTCTCGAACCGCGGGACGCTGTACGTCTACAGCATCGTCCACCGCTCGTTCCCCGGGGTGGAGGTGCCCTACGTCTCCGCCGTCGTCGATCTCGAGGGCGGAGGGACGGTGAAGGGGAACCTGATCCACATCGAGCCCACGCCCGAGAAGATCAAGCTCGGGATGCCGGTCGAGGTGGTGTTCAAGGACGCGCTCGGGCGGAAGGACCGCGAGGGGAACAGCTACCTCTCCTACTTCTTCCAGCCCCGCGCGAGCTGAGCGTCGGCCCGGGCCGGCGGATCCTTCTCTCACAACCGAGGAGACCCCATGAGCGACGCGTACGTCGTCGGTGTCGACATGACGAAGTTCCAGAAGGCCGGCTCCACGAAGAGCGTGTCGGAGCTCGGGGCGCGCGCGGCGCTGATGGCGCTCGACGACGCGGGGCTCAAGATCCAGCAGATGGAGGCGCTCTACTGCGGGAACCTGTACCAGGCCTCGGGCATGGTGGGGCAGCGGATCCTGCAGGAGATCGGCCAGACGGGGATTCCCGTCGTGAACACGGCGAACGCCTGCGCGACCGGCGCCACCGCGTTCCGCGAAGGTTGGATGGCGGTGAAGGCCGGCGTCTACGACGTCGTGCTCGCGGTGGGCGTCGAGGTGATGGGCAAGGGCCTCCTCGGCGGCGGCGGCGGCGGCTCGGGGATCCCGAAGGAGGGCCTGCTCGGCTCGGCCACGATGCCGGCGGTCTTCGCCGAGGCGGGGATGGAGCACGCGCGGAAGTACGGCACCACGTTCGAGCAGTTCGCGAAGGTGTCGGTGAAGAACCACCACCACTCGACGATGAATCCGAAGGCGATGTACCAGATCGAGACGCCGCTCGAGATGGTGATGAACGCGGAGATGATCGCGTACCCGAACACGAAGCTGATGTGCTCCGTGAACGTCGACGGCGCGGCGGCGGCCGTGATCGCGTCCGAGAAGGCCGTGAAGCAGCTCGGGCTCGGGAAGCGCGCCGTGAAGGTGCGGGCCTCGGCCCTGACCAGCGACCCCTGGCAGGAGCGCGACCTCGTGATGCCCGACGTGAACACGTGCACGCGGCTCGCGGCGAAGAAGGCGTACGAGATGGCGGGCATCGGCCCGGAGGACATCGACCTCGTGGAGCTCCACGACTGCTTCGCGACGGCGGAGCTGCTCCACTACGAGAACCTCGGGCTCTGCAAGGACGGCGAGGCCGGGCAGATGATCGATTCGGGCGCCGTCGCGCTCGGCGGGCGCGTGCCGGTCAACGTCTCGGGCGGCCTCCTCTCGAAGGGCCACCCGCTCGGCGCGACCGGGATCGCGAACGTGTACGAGGTGTGCACGCACCTCCGAGGCGAGGCGGGGAAGCGCCAGGTGCCGAACGCGCGCTTCGGGCTCACGCACGTGATCGGGCTCGGGAGCGCGTGCGCGATCCACGTCTTCGAGAGGCCCGCGTCGGCGTAGCGCGCGATCCTCGGTGGCCGCGCGGCGCGCCGCGCGGCCACCGCTCACCGCGCCACGAGGCCGACCGCCGCGCGCCCACCGCGCACGCGCCGTCGCACCGCGCGCCGCCGCGCACGCGCCGTCGCACCGCGCTCGACGCCGCACACGCGGCCGAGGCTGCCGAGCGCGCGCCGCTTCCCTAACCTGCCCCCGCATGCCGCCCGCGCGCCTCGCGATGCTCGCCCTCGCGCTCGCCGCGGCGCTCGCCGCCGGCGCGGCGCCCGCGCGCCAGGAGCGGCCGCTCCCCGCGTTCGAGGGAATCGCGTTCGACGGCCGCCCGGTCTCGGTCTCCGAGTTCCTGGGCCGGCGCCTCCTCGTCCTCTTCCTGCGCGCCGGCGAGGCGGACGCCGCGCAGCTGGCGCGCGCGGGGGCAGCCCTGGCGCCGCGCCGCGGCGAGCACAACTTCGAGATCCTCGGCGTCGTGAGCGGCGCCGATCCCGGCGCGCAGGAGGCGCTCGCGCAGGCCGCGAGCGGCGCCTTCGCGCTCGTGCGCGACCCCGGCGGCGCGTACGGGGCGCGCATCGGCGTGCGCTCGCCCGCGGCGGCGCTCCTCGTCGACGCCGAGGGCTTCGTCGTGCGCGGGAGCGACCTCGCGGGCGTGACCGGCCGCGACGCGGCCGGGATCCTCGCCGGCGAGCTGCGGGAGTGGCTCCGCATCCCCGAGGCGCGCGGGACGAGCGGCGAGCTCGAGGCGGGCGGGCGCCCCGCGGCCCCCGACTTCCGCGCCGCGCGCCTCGACGGCGGCCCGCCCTTCGAGCTCGCCTCGCTGCGCGGAAAGCCCGCCGTCCTGATCTTCTTCCTCCACACGTGCCCGCACTGTCACCACGCGCTCTCCGCGCTGAAGGAGCAGCTCGCTGCGCTCCCCGAGGACGCGCGGCCGGCCCTCCTCGGCGTCTCGCTCGCGACGCGCGCCGACGAGGTGCAGGCGCGCCTCGCTGCGGACGGGCTCGACTTCTTCCCGGTGCTCGTCGACCCCGACGAGAAGATCCGCGCGGCGTACGCCGCGCAGTCGGGCGTCCCGGTCCTCGTCCTCATCGACCGCGACGGGCGCATCGCGTGGCGCACCGACGGCTGGCGCGACGACCGCGACCCCGCGCTCCTGCGCATGCGGCTCGCGATCCTGGCGGGGCGGCCGCCGCCCATGCTGCTGCACGCCACCGGCTACAGCGGCGACGAGTTCTGCGCCACGTGCCACCGCGACGAGCACGACACCTGGCTCCTCACGAAGCACGCCGAGGCCTACGACACGCTGGTGCGACACGGCGCGGAGCGGAACGCGGAGTGCGTCGGCTGCCACGTGGTCGGCTTCGGGAAGCCGGGCGGCTTCGACCTGGCGCGCCCGGCCCGCGAGCTCGAGGGCGTGGGCTGCGAGACCTGCCACGGCCGCGGCGGGCCGCACCTCTCGCCGGGCCTCGTGCAGGGCGGCGACTACGCGCCCGTCTGCCTCGGCTGCCACGACCCGAAGCACTCGCTCGGCTTCGAGTACGCGAGCTTCCTGCCGCGCGTCTCGCACGCGGCCAACGCCGAGCTCGCCTCGCTCCCCGCCGCCGAGAAGCAGCGGCTCCTGGCCGAGAAGCGCGCGCGCCGCGAGGCGCTCCTCCCGACGCACGCCGCCTTCGTCGGCTCGGCGGCCTGCCAGAGCTGCCACGCGGCGGAGCACGCGGTCTGGGCGGCGCACCCGCACGCGCGCGCCTTCGAGACGCTCGCCGCGAAGGGGAAGCAGGCGGATCCCGCCTGCCAGAGCTGCCACACGACCGGCTTCGGGAAGGGCGGCTTCCCGCCGGGCGGGAGCGCCGCCCGCCACGCGGCGCTCGCGGGCGTCGGCTGCGAGTCGTGCCACGGGCCGGGCGGGGAGCACGTGAAGCCCGACGCGCGAAAGCGCGGCTCGATCCTGGCCCTCGCCGACAAGTGCGACAGCTGCGTGATCCTCCAGATCTGCGGCTCCTGCCACGACACGGCGAACGACCCCGGCTTCGAGTACGAGGTGAAGGCGAAGATCGAGGCGCAGCGCCACGGCGCAGCCGCGGGGAGGGCGGCCGGGGCCGGCGGCGGCGCGGGACCCGAGTCCACCTCGACGTCCGCCGCGCCGGGCGCGGGGGCCGGCGCGGCCTCGGGGACCGCGCCGTCGCCGGGCGCGCCGACCGGAGGCTCGTAGTGGACGCGGACCTCGCGCGCGAGACGCGCGCGCTCCTCGCCTCGGCGCGCGCGCTCGTCGCCGAGCTCGCCGAGGAGGGCGTCGATTCGTTCGCGCGCCGGGACGTCGGCGAGGCCCGCGCGGCGGCCGCGCCGTCCGGGGCGACGGACGTGGCATCCGTCCCGGGCGGGGGTGCGCCCGCCGAGGTGCGCGCGGCGTCCGGGGCGCCCGGCTCGCCGCGGGCGGCGGAGCCCGGCGACCGCTTCCTCTTCGACTCCGCACCCGACGCCCCCCGTCCCACCCTCGCCGCGGTGCGCGAGGCGATCGGCGACTGCACGCGCTGCCGGCTCGCGGGCGGGCGCACGCAGATCGTCTTCGGCGACGGCGACCCGGACGCCGAGCTGATGTTCATCGGCGAGGGGCCGGGCGAGCAGGAGGACCTGCAGGGCCTCCCGTTCGTCGGCCGCGCGGGCGAGCTGCTGACGCGGATGATCGAGCGCGGGCTCGGCATCCCGCGCCGCTCCGTCTACATCTGCAACATCGTGAAGTGTCGGCCGCCGGGAAACCGGACGCCGCTCGCGGACGAGGTGACCGCGTGCCGCGGGTTCCTCGACGCGCAGATCGCCGCCGTCGCGCCGAAGGTGATCGTGACGCTGGGAAAGCCGGCGTCGAGCCTCCTCCTCGGGCGCGACGTGCCGATCACGAAGGTGCGCGGGACCTGGCACGACTACCGCGGCATCCCCGTGATGCCGACCTACCACCCCGCCTTCGTCCTCCGCCAGTACACCGAGGAGAACCGGCGCCTCGTGTGGGAGGACTTGAAGAAGGCGCTGGAGCGAGCGCGCGCGGACCGGGCTGGCTGACGGCGGTCACCCGGCGCCCACGGCCTCATCGCAACCCGGCGGGGCGTTTCTTAACAGAGGGGTCTGACCCCTTTCTTAACGATCACGGTCGGTCCGGGACCTTGTCGGACTGGGCCTTGCGCCAGGCGGCGAGGCGCTCGCGCAGGGCCGGGTCCTTGCGGGCGAGGATCGCGGCGGCGAGGAGGCCCGCGTTGCGCGCGCCGGCCTTCCCGATCGCGAGCGTTCCGACCGGGATGCCGCCCGGCATCTGCACGGTCGCGAGGAGCGCGTCGAGGCCCTGGAGCGGCGAGCTGTCGATCGGGACGCCGAGCACCGGGAGGAGCGTGTGCGCCGCGGTGACGCCGGCCAGGTGCGCCGCGCCGCCCGCGCCGCAGATCACCACCTCGAGGCCGCGCGCCTCCGCGCCGGCGAGGAAGTCGACGAGCCGCTGCGGCGTCCGGTGCGCGGAGATCACGCGCACGTCGCTCGCGACGCCGAGCTCGTCGAGCACCTCCTCCGCCGCGCGCATCACGCCGTAGTCGTTCGCGCTCCCCATCAGGATCCCCACCGGCGCCCGCCCCGCCGCCCGTCGCGAGCCCCCGGACGCCGCCCGGCCGCTGCTCTCGACTCCGCCGCTGCGCGCGACGCTCCCGGCCTCGGCTCGTTTCGTCGGCTTCGCTCCCTTCGCCACCGCTTCCTCCCGTGCGAGGCGCGGAGTGTACTGCGCGGCGCCCCGGATCGGGTAGGCTTCGCCCCGCGGAGGACGCCTTGAAGGCGGTGGTGCTGCGAGGCGCGCGGCAGCTCGCGGTCGAGTCGGTCCCCGACCCGGCGCCGGGCGAGGGCGAGCTGGTCCTGCGCGTCGAGGCGTGCGGGATCTGCGGCAGCGATCTCTCGCTCTACGAGCGCGGCCTGCTTCCGCCCGGCAGCGTCCTCGGCCACGAGTTCTGCGGCGAGGTGATGGAGGGGGCCGCGGGCTTCCGCGCCGGCGAGCGCGTGTGCGCGCTCCCCGCGCTCTCGTGCGGCCGCTGCCGCCGCTGCCGGAGCGGGCTCGGCGCGTACTGCGAGAAGCAGCGCACCCTCGGCATGGGCTCCGCGCCGGGCGCCTTCGCGGAGTACGTGGCCGTCGCGGCGCACGAGTGCGTGCGGCTGCGCGAGGGGCTCGGACCCGCGCACGGCGCGCTGGTCGAGCCGCTCGCCGTCGCGCTCCACGCCGTGCGCGTCGGCCGCGTCCGCCGCGCCGACTACTGCCTCGTCTTCGGCGCCGGTCCGATCGGCCTCGGCGCCGTCCTCTGGGCGCGCCACTTCGGCGCCCGGGAGGTCGTCGTGTGCGAGCGCGTGCCGGCGCGTCGCAAGCTCGCCGAGGCGTTCGGCGCGACCCTCACGGCGACGCCCGAGGAGCTCGAGCGCGCCCTCGCGCTCGCGCTGCCGCAGCCGCCCTCCGTGGTGATCGAGGCCGTGGGCGCTCCCGGGCTGATCCAGCGCGCGCTCGACTGCGTGCGGTTCCGCGGCCGCGTGGTCGTGACGGGCGTGTGCTTCGAGCCGGACACGATCCAGCCGCTTCCGGCGCTCACGCGGGAGGCGACGATCCAGTTCGCGTTCGCCTACGAGAAGGACGACTTCCAGTACGCGATCGACGCCCTCGCCGCCGGCCGCGTCGACCCGCTCGCGATGGTGACCGGCCGCCGCGCGCTGGAGGAGATCCCCGCCGCGTTCGCGGAGGCCGCCGCCCGCGGCGACGGCTGCAAGATCCTCTACGTGGCGTGAGCGTTGCGGCGGCGGCGGGCGAGGCGACTCTCGTCGCCGCTGTGCCATCCTCCCCGCCGATGCGGCCCATCACCCCGGCAACGCAGCTCTGCGGCATCGTGCTGCACCCGGCCGGCCACACGCGCTCTCCGGCCATGCACAACGCCGCGTTCGAGGCGATGGGCGTCGACGCCCGCTACCTCGCGTTCGACGTCCCGCCCGCCCGGCTCGCGGCCGCGATCGCGGGCGCGCGCGCGCTCGGCGTCCGCCAGCTCGCCGTCTCGATCCCGCACAAGGGAGCGGTGCTCCCGCTGCTCGACCGGGTCGACGAGACCGCGCGCCGGATCGGCGCCGTGAACACGGTGACGCTGCGCGGCGACGCCCTCGAGGGCGCGAACACCGACTGGCTGGGCGCGGTGCGCGCGCTCGAGCGCGCGGGGGTCGCGCTCGCGGGGCGCCGCGCCGTCGTGCTCGGCGCGGGCGGCACCGCGCGCGCGCTCGCGTTCGGGCTGCGCGCGCGCGGGGCGCGCGTCGCGGTGCTGAACCGGACCCCGGCGCACGCCGAGGCGCTCGCGCGCGACCTCGGCGCGGACGCCGCCGGCCCGCTCGCCGCGCTCGCCGAGACGCCCTACGACGTGCTCGTGAACACGACGAGCGTCGGCCTGCGCGAGGACGTCTCGCCCGTCCCGGCCGAGGCCCTCCGCCCGGGCGCCGCGGTGATGGACGTCGTCTACGACCCGCCGGAGACGCGGCTCCTGCGCGAGGCGCGCGAGCGCGGCTGCACGGCGATCGGGGGCGCGGGGATGCTCGTGGAGCAGGCCGCCGAGCAGATCCGCCTCTGGACCGGGCGCGAGCCGCCGGTCGACGTGATGACCCGCGCGTTCGGCGCGGCCGCCGGCTGAGGTCCCGCCTCACGGGCGCGGGAGCGGGGCGAGGCCGCGGTCGTAGCGCACGGCGAGGGACGGACGCGCGCGGCGCAGGGCGTCGAGGACGGCCCACTCGATCGCCGGCAGCGCTGCGGGCGGGGTGTAGCCGTCGTTCGCCGAGCGCGCGATCGTGACGAGCGCCGGGCGCACCGCCCCGCTCGCGAGCAGCGCCTCGAGCTGCGCCGCCGTCGCGGCGATCTCGCCCGCGCTCGCCGCGCGCTCCGGGATGCCGACGAGCGTGCGGCCGTGCTCGAGGAGCGCCTCGAGCCCGACGTCGCGGCTCTCGTCCGCCAGGAGCCCGTAGAGGAACCAGAGGTCGGCGGCGGGAACGCCCATCCACCAGAGCCGCGCGGCGCCGAGCGCGAGCTCTCGCGCGCCGCCCTCCGCCACGCCGCGGACCGCGTCGAGGAGCGCCGCGAGCGCGGCGGCGCGCGCGGCGGGATCGGCAGGAAGCGCGAGGCGATCGCGGGCGAAGGCGCGCCGCAGGCGCTCGAGCTCCGCGTCGCGGAAGCCGGCCCGCCGCAACGCGTCGGCCGCGGGGTTCCGCGTCGCGAAGCCGTCGAGGTCGAGGTCCAGGATCGCGGGCCCCGCGTGGAGGGGTGTGCCGGGGCGCGCGTCGGGAAGCGCCACGACGGCGAGCTCCACCTCGACCGCGTCGCGCAGCGCGGACGCCGGCGCCCAGCGTCCGTCGAGCACGTAGTAGTCGTCCGGGTCGTCCACCCGCAGGACGCCGCTCTCGTCGGCGCCCACGCGGAAGCGGCGCACGCCGTCGCGCATCTGGAACGCCCACGGCGGTCGCAGCCACACGACGCGCTCGACGAGCCCCACCCACGCGGCCGCGAGCTGGAAGGACTCGATGTCCACGGCGCCCACTAGCGCGCCCGGGCGCGCGCGCCACGCGCGCTGGATCGGCGCCGGCGGCGGCCCCATGTCGGGGTGCGCGTCGAAGTGGATCACCTCGACGCCGGCCTCGGGCAGCGCACCGGCGGCGGACGCCTCGAGCCAGTGGCGCAGCACGTGGTGGTGCGAGTCGCAGACGACGACGGCGAGCGGCGCCTCGTCCTGCGCGCTCACGGGCGCCGCTGCGAGCCCCGCGGGCCCGGCGAGCGCGGCGAAGAGCGCGACGACCCGAGCCCCCATCGCGCCCTCCCACCGCCCGCGCGGCGCGCTACTTGAGCTTCGTCTCCTTGTAGGAGACGTGCTTGCGCGCGACCGGGTCGTACTTCTTGAACTCGAGCTTGTCCGGGGTGCTCGTCTTGTTCTTCGTGGTCACGTAGAAGTGACCCGTGCCCGCGGTCGACTCGAGCTTGATCTTCTCGCGCCTTCCCTTCTTGGCCATCGCGTCCCCTGGCGGCTCAGCCGGCCGCCGGCTCCGGCACCGGGGTGCCGCTCTTCTTGAAGACGCGCACCGGCCGGCCGTCGCGCCGCTCGACCCGCACGCGGCTGGGGGCGTGCGTGGAAGGGTCGACGAGCATGACGGCGGAGGCGTCGACGAAGCCCTCCTGCTCCACCACGCCGCCGGACCGCATGCCGCGCCGTCCCGGCTTCAAATGGCGCTTCTGCACGCGCACGCGCTCCACGCGCACGCGGCCGGCCTTGCGGTCCACCTCGAGGACGCGGCCCTGCTTGCCCCGGTCGGCGCCGGAGACGACCTGCACCAGGTCCCCCTTGCGGATGCGAAGCGGCATGGGACTTCCTCCGGCGCCGCCGGCGGCGGGCCGGGCGCGAGCGAGCGCGTATAGGTGCCGCTTCGGGCGCGTTCCGTCAACCCTGCGCGCTCGGGTCCCCGCGGGCTGGGCGCCGGCGCGCACGGCGGCGGTGCGCCGCCTGCGGCCGGCGCGCGGGCCGCGCGAGGAAGCGCCGCGGGCGCGCGGCGGCCGTCCCGGCCCTCCCCTATGCTGCCGCGCGATGGCGCGCTGGCTCCTGCGGATCCTCGCCGCGGCGGCCGTCGTCGCGGTCGCCGGGCTCGGCGCCTGCGCGTTCCTCCCCGAGCGCTGCGCGGTCAACGTGCCGCTCCGGAACGCCCTCTTCGGCACGCCCGGCCGGCCGCCCGATCCGGGCGATCTCGGGACCACGGTCCGCGTCCCCGACGGGCTCTCGCTCGGCGTCTGGGCCGAGCTCCCGCGCATCCGCGCGCTGCGGCCGACGCCGGCGGGCGATCTCCTCGCGAGCGTCCCGCGCGAAGGCCGCATCGCGCTGCTCGCGCGAGATCGCGACGGCGACGGCCGCTCCGACGGGTCGCAGACGCTGCTCGAAGGGCTGAACCGCCCGCACGGCATGGAGCTGCACGACGGCTGGCTCTACGTCGCGGAGACGGACGCCGTCGGCCGCGTGCGCTTCGACGCCGAGCGCGGCGAGGCGTCGGGCGCGTTCGAGCGCGTCGTGACGGGGCTCCCGGGCGGCGGCAACCACTGGACGCGCACCGTGCGCGTCGGCCCCGACGGCTGGATGTACGTGTCCGTCGGATCGAGCTGCAACGTGTGCGTCGAGGACGACCCCCGGCGCGCCGCGCTGCTGCGCTTTCGTCCCGAAGGCTCGCCGGTCGAGATCTACGCGACGGGCCTGCGCAACGCGGTCGGCTTCGACTGGCAGCCCGAGACCGGCGCACTCTACGCGACCGACAACGGCCGCGACCTCCTCGGCGACGACTTCCCGCCGTGCGAGCTGAACCGCGTCGTGAAGGGCGGCTTCTACGGCTGGCCCATCGCGAACGGGAATCGCGAGCCGGATCCCGATTACGGCGCCGGCCGCGCGCCCGAGATCGCGGCCTCGATCCCCCCGGCGCACGGCTTCCGCGCGCACAACGCCCCGCTCGGCATCGCGTTCCTCCACGCCGACCTCGCGCCCGGACTTCCGCGCGGAACGGCTCTCGTCGCGCTGCACGGCTCCTGGAACCGGACGCGCAAGGACGGCTACGAGGTGGTCTCGCTCCACTTCGGCGCGGACGGCGCGATCGAGGAGCGCCGCTTCCTCTCGGGGTTCCTGCAGGACGACGAGGTGCGCGGGCGCCCGGTGGACGTCGCCGTCGGCGCGGACGGCGCGGTGTACGTCTCCGACGACTACGCGGGCCTCGTGTACCGCGTCGCGCGCGCGGGCGGCCGCGCGGACCGGGGCGTCGCGCGCGCGGACTCCGGCGCCGCGGATCGGGCCCTCGCGCGCCCCCGCTCCGGCGCGACGAGCGGCGCCCGAGGGCCCGCCGACGCGCAGCCCGGCGGCGCGTCGCCGGCGCCCGCACCGGCTCCGGGCGGCGACCCGCTCGCCGCGCTCGCGCCCGCCGAGCGCGACGCCGCGCAGGCGCGCGGCGCCGGTCTCTACGAGGCGCACGCGTGCTTCCGCTGCCACGAGGCGGAGCGCGCCGAGCCCGGCGCGCTGGCGCGTCCGCTCTCCGGCCTGCGCGCGCGCTACGACCTCCGCGGCCTCGCCGACTTCCTGCTCGCGCCGACGCCGCCCATGCCCGCCTTCCCTCTCGACGACGCGGCGCGACGCGACCTCGCGGTCTACCTGCTCGCGACGCGGGGGTAGCTGGCGCCTCGCACGCGGGTTCCCGCTCAGGCCCGCGGGCGCGGCCGGTGCTCGAGCGCGCCCCCCGGGCCCCAGCGCGTCTCGACGCGGCCTTCGTCCTCGAGGACGTCGAGGGCGCCGATCACCATGTACATCCGCGTGCGCATCTGCGTCACCGGATCGGCCTTCGGGAAGAGGCGCTCCCACACGGCCCACGCGCTCGCCCAGCCGTCGCGCTCGGACGCGAGCGCGCGCAGCGCGCGCTCGACGCGCTGGATGCGCACCTCGTAGAAGAGGATCGCGTCGTCGATGGCGCGCGCCGCGCGCTCGAGGACCCCGCCGTGCGCCGGAAGGAGCGCGCGGAAGCGCTGCCGCCGGAGCGCGCGCAGGCTCGCCAGGTAGAGCGGGAGGCCGCGGAAGCGCGGCGGGCGCCCGAGCGGGTCGCGCGGGTCGGGCGGTCCCTCCCGCAAGATCTGGTCGGTGTAGGGCACCGCGTTCCCCATCAAATGGTCGCCCGTGAGGAGCGCCCCCGAGCCCGGCTCGTGGTAGAGGCAGTGCCCGATCGTGTGGCCGGGCGCGTGGATCACCTCGAGCGAGAAGCCCTTGAACGGGATCGCGTCGCCCTCGCGCAGGCGTCGCTCGACCCGCGTCGGGTCGCAGAGCGGGTCCTCGCGGGCGTAGCGCTCGCGCAGCTCGCGCTGGCGCGCGCGCAGAACGGCCGGGACGCCGAAGTCGCGGAACAAGCGGTCGGTGCCCTCGACGTTCTCGTCGCGCTCGGCCGAGAAGCCCTCGCACATGTCCGCCTCCGCCTCGTGCGCCCACACCTCGAGCTCGGGCGCGAGCGAGCGCAGCGCCTGCGCCTGGCCGAGGTGGTCGCCGTGGTAGTGCGTGAGGAGCACGCGGCGGAGGTCCTCCAGCCCGTAGCCGAGGGTCTCGAGCGCGGCCGCGAGCGCGGCGCGCGAGCCGGGTGTACGCACTCCAGTGTCGACGAGCGTGAGCGGGTCGCCCTCCACGAGGTAGACCTGCACCGGGCCCACGTCCCAGGGCGTCGGGAGGACGATCTGGTGGATCTCCGGCCGCTCCGGGACCGGCGAGCGCACGACGAGCGGCTCGGGACGCATCCGGCCGGGGAAGATACCCTCTCGAACGCCCGTCGCAGGAGAACGCCGCGTGGACTACCGCCACATCGCCGTGACCGAGGAAGGCCCGTTCGTCGAGGTGCGCATGCGCCGGCCCGAGCGGCGCAACGCGCTCTCCGAGGAGCACCTGCGCGAGCTGCTCCACGCCGTGCAGGCGGTGGGCCGGGGCGGCGCGCGAGGCCTGATCCTCGCCGCGGACGGACCGGTCTTCTCCGCGGGCCACGACTTCCAGGACATGGCGAAGCGCGACATCGCCGGGATGCGCGCCCTTCTCGGCCTGTGCGGCGAGCTCATGCTGACGCTGCCCCGGCTCCCGCAGGTCGTGGTCGCGCAGGTCGAAGGCGACGCCATCGCGGCGGGCTGTCAGCTCGTGGCCTCCTGCGACCTCGCCGTCGCCGCGGAGGATGCGCGCTTCGCCGTGCCCGGCGGGCGCGGCGGCTGGTTCTGCACGACGCCCGGGGTCGCGCTCGGGCGCGCCGTCTCGCGCAAGCACGCGCTCGAGATGCTCCTCACGGGCGAGCCGATCGACGCGGCGACGGCGCTCGCGTGGGGACTCGTGAATCGGGTCGCGCCCGCGGAGCGGGTCGCGGCCGAGACCCGCGAGCTCCTCGCTCGCGCGACGCGCGGGAGCGCGCTCTCGAAGGCGACCGGGAAGGAGGCGTTCTACCGCCAGATCGACCTCGACCTCGCAGCGGCGTACGCGTATGCCTCGGAGGTGATGGCCGCGGCGTCGCAGACCGAGGACGCGAAGGAGAACATGGCAGCGTTCCTCGAGAAGCGGAGCGGCCGCTACCGCTGAGCGGCGCCGTCGCGCGGCGCGCCTGGGGTCTCGCGCGCCTCGGGTCTCGCGCCCGCGGAGGCGGGCTCGCTACGCTCGGCGGGCCATGCGCCCCCGCTTCCCGCGCGCCGCTCGGGCCGCCTTCGCGCTCGCCCTCGCATCCTCCGCGCCCGCGAGCGCCGAGTCCGCGCTCCGGCTGCCGCTTCCCGGCGCCTTCGGCGCGATCGAGGCGGGAACCTTCGACGCGCAGGGCCACCGCGTGGGCGACGCGCGCATGGCGGTGACCCGGCGACCCGACGGACGGGTCGAGCTCAGCGCGCAGAGCGGCATCGAGGGGAGCGGCGCGCGCACCGTCGTCTCGGCCCTGATGGAGGTGTCGGAGGGCGGCTCGGCGCTGCGCCTCCTCTCGCAGCGCTCGGAGAGCTTCGACACGAGCGGCGCCTCGCTCGGCGTCCTCTCGATCGACCACGAGGCGCGGAGCGCTCGCTGCGGCGTGCCGGTCGGCTCCGGGGGCGCGCCCGCCACGGTGGCGCTGCCCGCGTCGGACCGCGTGGTGAACGTGCCGCTCAACCTCCTCTTCCAGCGCCTCGCGAGCGGGGAAGAGGAGGAGGTCGCGTTCCAGGTGCTGCTCTGCCGCTTCGGCGCGCGCATCATCGACGCGCGGGCCCGCGTCGCGACGCCGGCCGGCGCGGAGAGCGGCCTCGTCGAGGTGCGTTACGAGCTCGACTTCGGCCCGCTCCTCTCCTCGCTCGCGGAGCCGTTCCTGCCGACGCTGTCGTTCTGGTTCGACCGCGACGCGCCGGGCGCCTGGGTCGGCCACCGCATGCCGCTCTTCTCGAAGGGCCCGACCGTCCTCGTCGTGCGACACGGCTTCACGCCCGCCCGCCTCGCCCCGAGCGTCGGCGCCGCCCCCCCCGGCTGGTAGCCGTTTAGAAAGGGGTCAGACCCCTTTCGTTTAGAAACCTCCCCGCCGGGGTCGCGCGGCGGAGCCGGAACGCGGCCCCGGACCCCGCGGACACGCGCGCGTGTCGGCGGGGACGCGCGCCATGCCCCGAAATGCGAAGAGCCCCGCCGGCCTCGAGGGCCGGCGGGGCTCCGCAGAGAGATCCCACCGTCGCGCTACTCTCCCACCGGGAAGCCCGGCAGTACCATCGCCGAAGTGGGGCTTAACTTCCGTGTTCGGAATGGGAACGGGTGTGGCCCCCACTCTATGGACGGTGGGAAAAACCTCGTGAGCTGACAACGGTCCGCAGGGCTCGTCTCGACGAGCGGTCCTTGCGCAACCGAATGGCTTTCCGGGTCCGCGGCGAAGCCGCGCTTTCGTGCTCTGGGTCGGGTGTGGTCAAGCCTCACGGGCGATTAGTACCGGTCAGCTCCACGCATTGCTGCGCTTCCACCTCCGGCCTATCGACGTCCTCGTCTCGGACGGCCCTTCAGGGGACCGAAGTCCCAGGGAGATCTCATCTCGAGGCGGGCTTCCCACTTAGATGCTTTCAGCGGTTATCCCTTCCGGACTTGGCTACCCGGCGGTGCGGCTGGCGCCACAACCGGAACACCAGAGGTCCGTCCATCCCGGTCCTCTCGTACTAGGGACAGACCCTCTCAAATCTCCTGCGCCCACGGCGGATAGGGACCGAACTGTCTCACGACGTTCTAAACCCAGCTCGCGTGCCACTTTAATCGGCGAACAGCCGAACCCTTGGGACCAGCTTCAGCCCCAGGATGTGACGAGCCGACATCGAGGTGCCAAACCTCCCCGTCTATGTGGACTATTGGGGGAGATCAGCCTGTTATCCCCGGCGTACCTTTTATCCGATGAGCGATGGCCCTTCCATACGGGACCACCGGATCACTAAGACCTGGTTTCCCACCTGCTCGACCTGTCGGTCTCGCAGTCAAGCTCCCTTATGCCTTTGCACTCTGCGGCTGGTTTCCAATCAGCCTGAGGGAACCTTCGCGCGCCTCCGTTACTCTTTTGGAGGCGACCGCCCCAGTCAAACTACCCACCACGCAGTGTCCCCGACCCGGATGACGGGTCCAGGTTAGATCAGCAGCCCAACGAGGGTGGTATTTCAAGGTTGGCTCCACCGAGACTAGCGTCCCGGCTTCGACGCCTCCCACCTATCCTACACACGATGAACCGATGATCACTGCGAAGTTGTAGTAAAGGTGCACGGGGTCTTTCCGTCCTGCCGCGGGTCGCCGGCATCTTCACCGGCAATTCAATTTCGCTGAGTCTCTGGTCGAGACAGTGGGGAAGTCGTTACGCCATTCGTGCAGGTCGGAACTTACCCGACAAGGAATTTCGCTACCTTAGGACCGTTATAGTTACGGCCGCCGTTTACTGGGGCTTCGGTTCACCGCTTCGCCTTGCGGCTGACGGATTCCCTTAACCTTCCAGCACCGGGCAGGCGTCAGACCCTATACGTCCTCTTATCGAGTTCGCAGAGTCCTGTGTTTTTAGTAAACAGTCGCTACCCCCTGCTCTCTGCAACCCCAGTCCGCTCGAGGAGCGAGTCCTTTCACGGACCGAGGCACACCTTCTCCCGAAGTTACGGTGTCAATTTGCCGAGTTCCTTGACCAGAGTTCTCTCAAGCGCCTTGGCATGCTCTGCCCACCTACCTGAGTCGGTTTGCGGTACGGTCACCAGAACAACTCCCTACGAGGCTTTTCTAGGAAGCATGGGCTCACTCGCTTTGTGGGCCTAAGGCCCTCGACGTCACCTCTCGGCGTTTGAATGGCGGCGCGGATTTGCCTGCGCCACCCGCCTACGGGCTTGAACCGGGATGTCCAGCACCCGGCCGAGCTACCCTTCTCCGTCCCCCCTTCGGTCGAACGTTCTCCTGGTGGTACGGGAATATTGACCCGTTTCCCATCGCCTACGGCTTCCGCCCTCGGCTTAGGGGCCGACTAACCCTGAGCAGATTAGCTTTACTCAGGAACCCTTAGGTTTACGGCGAGTCGGTTTCTCACCGACTTTATCGCTACTCATGTCCGCATAAGCACTTCCAGGGCCTCCACCCGTCGTTTCCGTCGAGCTTCACAGGCGACTGGAACGCTCCCCTACCGATTGCCACACCCGAAGGTGTCGCAATCCCGCAGCTTCGGTGCCGTGCTTGAGCCCCGTTACATTTTCGGCGCGGGCTCACTAGACCAGTAAGCTATTACGCACTTTTTAAAGGGTGGCTGCTTCTAAGCCAACCTCCTGGTTGTCTGAGCGCTCCCACTTCCTTTCCCACTTAGCACGGACTTGGGGACCTTAGCTGGCGATCTGGGCTGTTTCCCTCTCGACCACGGACCTTATCACCCGCAGTCTGACTCCCGCGCTGCACTCACCGGCATTCGGAGTTTGGTTGGGTTCGGTAATCTGGTAGGACCCCTAGCCCATCCAGTGCTCTACCTCCGGTGGTGATCACGCGAGGCTATACCTCAATATATTTCGGGGAGAACCAGCTATCTCCGAGTTTGATTGGCCTTTCACCCCTAGCCACAGCTCATCCGGGCAGTTTTCAACCTGCTGCGGTTCGGGCCTCCACTCGGTCTTACCCGAGCTTCACCCTGGCCATGGCTAGCTCACCCGGTTTCGGGTCTACCCCCGGCAACTGAACGCCCTGTTCAGACTCGCTTTCGCTACGGCTCCGCCTAACGGCTTAACCTCGCTGCCGAGGAGTAACTCGCGGACCCATTAAACAAAAGGTACGCGGTCACCCGTTGCGTGTTGCCACGCCATAGGGCTCCCACTGAATGTAGGCAAACGGTTTCAGGATCTATTTCACTCCCCTCGCCGGGGTTCTTTTCGCCTTTCCCTCACGGTACTGGTTCACTATCGGTCGCCAGGTAGTACTTAGCCTTGGAGGATGGTCCCCCCAGATTCCCACAGGGTTGCACGTGCCCCGTGGTACTCGGGATGCTCCTAGGGCTCGTCGAAGTTTCGCGTACGGGGCCATCACCCTCTATGGCCGGCCTTTCCAGACCGTTCCGCTACCTCTTCGAGTCCCACGACGGAGTCCCACAACCCCGGAAGGAATTGCTTCCCGCCGGTTTGGGCTGATCCCCTTTCGCTCGCCGCTACTAGGGGAGTCTCGGTTGATTTCTCTTCCTCCGGGTACTGAGATGTTTCAGTTCCCCGGGTTCGCCTCCAGCACCTATGGATTCAGTGCAGGATGACCGGGCATGACCCCGGCCGGGTTTCCCCATTCGGAGATCCACGGATCAAAGCTCGCTTAGCAGCTCCCCGTGGCTTATCGCAGCTAACCACGTCCTTCATCGCCTCCTGGCGCCAAGGCATCCACCGTTTGCCCTTCACAGCTTGACCATAAAACCCAGAGCAAAACGCACGACGAGCTCGCGCTCGTCGATTGCCAAAAGCGCGGTCCACTTGGACCCGGAAAGCTATTCGATTGTCAAAGACCGCTCGCGAACGACCTGCCTGTCGCGGGCAGGCGGTCCCGAAGGACCGTTCGCATGGAGACACCGGCCCGAGCTGCGAGGTTCGCGTCTCGCGCCGGCGCATCGGGTGGAGCTGATCGGGATCGAACCGACGACCTCAGGCTTGCAAAGCCCGCGCTCTCCCAGCTGAGCTACAGCCCCTGAAAGGGTGGTGGGCCTGGGTAGACTTGAACTACCGACCTCCCGCTTATCAGGCGGACGCTCTAACCGGGCTGAGCTACAGGCCCGTGGCACTCGGCCGCGGACCCGAAGATCGGCGCGCCCGAGCGGTTGCGGGTTCGACCGAGTCGATCGGTCCCCGAAAAACGAATGGCGTGCGGCGACGGTTACGAGAGTCGGTCGGAAGATCCCCCGATTGAACGAGTGACCGGGAGAACCCGGGATTCAGACCTTCGTGGCGGTCGGGCTCGCGCCCGCCGTCCAGACCGACTTTGACCTGGGTTGCTCGAGGAGCACGAGGCTCCCCATTTGAGCTCCCTAGAAAGGAGGTGATCCAGCCGCAGGTTCCCCTACGGCTACCTTGTTACGACTTCACCCCAATCACTACCCAGACCTTGGGCGCCTCCCTCCCTTGCGGGTTGGGTTAGCGACTTCTGGTTCAGGCAGCTTTCGTGGTGTGACGGGCGGTGTGTACAAGGCCCGGGAACGTATTCACCGCGGCGTTCTGATCCGCGATTACTAGCGATTCCGCCTTCATGAAGTCGAATTGCAGACTTCAATCCGAACTGAGGCCGGCTTTTTGGGATTAGCTCCCCCTCGCGGGATCGCGACCCTCTGTACCGACCATTGTAGCACGTGAGTAGCCCTGGGCATAAAGGCCATGAGGACTTGACGTCATCCCCACCTTCCTCCGGCTTAACACCGGCAGTCTCACTAGAGTGCCCGGCTTGACCCGATGGCAACTAGTGACAGGGGTTGCGCTCGTTGCGGGACTTAACCCAACACCTCACGACACGAGCTGACGACAGCCATGCAGCACCTGTCTTGGGGTTCCCGAAGGCACCCTCCCGTTTCCGGGAGGTTCCCCAGATGTCAAGCCCAGGTAAGGTTCTGCGCGTTGCTTCGAATTGAACCACATGCTCCACCGCTTGTGCGGGCCCCCGTCAATTCCTTTGAGTTTTAGTCTTGCGACCGTACTCCCCAGGCGGGGTGCTTAATGCGTTAGCTTCGGCACCGCGGGGGTCAATACCCACGACGCCTAGCACCCAACGTTTACAGCGTGGACTACCAGGGTATCTAATCCTGTTTGCTCCCCACGCTTTCGCGTCTGAGCGTCAGTCACCGTCCAGATGGCCGCCTTCGCCGCTGGTGTTCCTTCCGATATCTACGAATTTCACCTCTACACCGGAAATTCCGCCATCCTCTCCGGGACTCGAGCGAGGCAGTATCGGGTGCAGTTCCGGGGTTGAGCCCCGGGCTTTCACACCCGACTTACCAAGCCGCCTGCACGCGCTTTACGCCCAATGATTCCGAACAACGCTTGCGCCCTCCGTATTACCGCGGCTGCTGGCACGGAGTTAGCCGGCGCTTCCTTTGGAGGTACCGTCAAGTACGCGGATTGTTCACCCGCGCGCCTTTCTTCCCTCCCGACAGAGGTTTACGACCCGAAGGCCTTCATCCCTCACGCGGCGTTGCTGGGTCAGGCTTTCGCCCATTGCCCAAAATTCCCGACTGCTGCCTCCCGTAGGAGTCTGGACCGTGTCTCAGTTCCAGTGTGGCTGGTCGTCCTCTCAGACCAGCTACCCATCGTCGCCTTGGTGGGCCGTTACCCCGCCAACTAGCTAATGGGGCGCGGGCTCATCTCCTGGCGATAGCTTGCAAGCAGAGGCCATCTTTTTCCGCGAGATCCGAGGATCTCGTGGTCTCATCCGGCATTAGCCCCAGTTTCCCGAGGTTATTCCAGACCTGGAGGTAGATTACCCACGTGTTACTCACCCGTGCGCCGCTGGATCGGAGCCGAAGCTCCTCTCCCGCACGACTTGCATGTCTTAAGCACGCCGCCAGCGTTCGTTCTGAGCCAGGATCAAACTCTCCAGTTTGAACTTGGCCGAACCGGGAGCTGCGCTCGCCGAAGCGCGCGCGCCCCCGACTCGTTGTTCGGAAGTGCGAGACCCGGGAGCGCTGCACTCCCGAAACCCGCTTGTGTTGTGGGACCCGTAACCGTCCGGGCGGGTTGCAGGACCCGCCGAACCGCACGCTATTCGGTTTTCAAAGACCGAATCGAAGCCCCTCGGAACCTGTCGCGGGTCCCGCGGGACGTCCGTTCTGAGTTGGACCGACGGGACGGCAATCCCGTCGAGCAAGGGGCCGTACTGTAAGCGCCTTTCGACGGTCCGTCAAGGCCGCACCGGCCCCCTCCCCGACGCGGAACGCTTCCTCGCCGGGGGGAAACGGACTGTAAGGACCGCGGTGGAGGCGTCAAGCCCGGGTGGTGCGGGGGCGATGACGGGCGCGCCCGCCGCCCCGCGGGGTCACTCCCAGAGGGTCGCGTGCCACGCCTTCTTCCCGCGCCGAAGGAGCACGGCGCCGTTCGGGAGGAGGTCCCCTTTCGAGAGCCGGGCGCCCTCCTCGACCCGGCGCCCGTTCACCGCGACCGCCCCGCTGCGCAGGAACTCGCGCGCCTCGCGCTTCGAGCTCGCGAGCGTCGTGCGCGGCAGGAGCTCCACGAGCGCGACGCCCTCGCCCTCGAGCGCGGCGCGAGGCTCGACGCTGCGCGGGAGCTCGGCGGCGACCTCCGCGAGCGTCGCGGCGTCGAGCGCGCGCAGGTCCCCCCCGCCGAAGACCGCCTCGCTCGCCTGCTGAACCCGCCGGCGCTCGTCCTCGCCGTGCAGCCGCTCGGTGAGCTCGCGCGCGAGCGCGTGCTGCGCGGGGCGCTCGTGAGGCGCCGCCTCCTGGCGCGCGGCGAGCGCTTCGATCTCCTCGCGCGGCAGCAGCGTGTAGATCTTGAGGAAGCGCGCGGCGTCGGCGTCGGGGACGTTGAGCCAGTACTGGTAGAAGGCGTACGGGCTCGTGCGGTCCGCGGTGAGCCAGACCGCCGTCCCCTCCGACTTCGAGAACTTCTTCCCGTCGGAGCGCGTCACCAGCGGGGCGGTCACGCCGTACGCCTCCGCCTCGTGTCCGAGCGTGCGGTGGACGAGGTCGATCCCCGCGACGACGTTCCCGTACTGGTCCGAGCCGGCCGCCTGGATCGTGCAACCGTGCGCGCGGTGGAGGTGCAGGAAGTCGTACGCCTGGAGGATCGCGTAGCTGAACTCGGTGTAGCTGATGCCCTGCTCGCGGTCCTCGAGGCGGGCGCGGATCGCCTCGCGGTGAATCATCGCGTTCACCGAAAAGTGCTTCCCCACGTCGCGCAGCACCTCGACGAAGCCGAGCCGGCAGAGCCACTCGGCGTTGTCGAGGAGACGCGCCGCGTTCGGCCGGGCGGGGTCGAAGTCGAGCAGGCGCTCGAAGATCCGCCGCTGGCCCGCGACGTTCGCCTCGACCTCCTCGCGCGAGAGCAGCGGCCGCTCGGCGTCGCGCTCCGAGGGGTCGCCGATCAGGCCGGTGCCGCCGCCGATGAGCGCGATCGGGACGTGACCCGCGCGCTGTAGGTGCACGAGCATCATGAGCGGCACGAGATTGCCGTGCGTCAGGCTGGGTGCGGTCGGGTCGAAACCGCAGTACCCGACGCGGCCCGGCCGCTCGAGGTGGGCGTCGAGCTCGGGGCCTGCGGTGCGCTGGTAGAGGAGGCCGCGCCACGCGAGCTCGTCGAGCCAGCCCTTCGCGGCGCTCACGCGCGCGCCTCCCGCGCGCGCGTCCGCACCAGCGCGTGCTCCGTGATCACGAGGTCCACCGGCTCGTCCCCCTCTCCCGCCGGCACGCCGACCAAGAGCTGGAAATCGTAACCGACGCCGACGCGAAGCGACGCCGGCGCGCCGGGCGCCGAGAGCGCGCGGTCGTAGTGTCCGCCGCCGCGGCCGAGGCGCCGCCCGGCCCGGTCGAGCGCGAGCGCGGGCACGACCACCAGGTCGCCCGCGCCGAGCGCCGCGCGCTCGCATCGGGCGCCCGGCGCTCGGATTCCGAAGCGGCCCTCGGTGAGCTCGTGCGCCTCGTCGCAGCGCGCGAACTCGAGCTCGCCCTCGACCAGGCGCGGCCAGAGGACGGGCAGCCCGCGCGCGCGCGCGGCGCGCCAGAGCGCCGCCGTGGGCAGCTCGCCGTCCGCCTCCGCGTAGAGCGCGATCCGGCGGCACGCGGCGAACTCGGGCGTCGCCGCGAGCCGCGCCGCGACCGCCTCGCCCGCGCTGCGCGCCTCCTCGGCCGTGAGCGCGCGCCGGCGCGCCGCGAGCGCGCGGCGCAGGAGCGCCTTGCGCGTGCCCAGCTCGCGCGCGCCTTCCACTCAGGAGCCGGCCCGGGCCCCGCCCTCCTCCGCGAGCGCGGCCTCGATGCGCTCGATCAGCGGGCCGAGCCCCGACCCGTCGCCGGGGCGCGCCTCCTCCCGCGCGAGCAGCCGATGGGCGAGGTTGAGCGCGGCCAGCGCGGCGACGTGCAGCGTGTCCACCGGGCCCGCCCCCGAGCCCGAGCGCGACCGCACCCGCGCGACCGTGTCGTCGACGAGCGCCGCGGCCCGGCGCACCCGCTGGGCGTCGCCGTCGCTGCGGATCCGGAACTCCTGGCCCAGCATGCGCACCGGGATCGTGCGCTTCACGGCCACGGGCCGGCCTCGGCGCCCGTCACGCGGACTCCTCCAGCCGCGGGGCGAGCGCGTCGAGGCGCGCGACCAGGTCGTCGATCCGCTTCAGCGCGTCCTGCCGGCGCTGGTGCAGCTCGCGCAGCCGCTCCTCGCGCTCCGCGAGGTCGCGCCGCAGCCGCGCATTCTCGGCGCGGATCGCGTGGAAGCGCTCCACGAGCGCCTCGACCGCCTGCGCCAGCCGGCGGTGGTCGTCGGCGGGCTCCGGCGTCGGAGCCGCGGTCGCGACGGGCTGCGCGCGCTCGGGAATCGCCCACCCCCGAAGCCGGAAGGCCGTCCGAAGGTATCCGCCGCCGAACCGCGCAGTCAAGCGGAAAGGCCCGCATGTCGCGTCGACGGGCCGCGCGGCCTCGGAGCCCGCCCCCTCAGACGTAGGCGTTGCGCGCGGGCAGTCGCGAGGCGCCGGTCAGATACGCGTCGACGTGGCGCGCGGCCTCGCGGCCCTCCCACTGAGCCCAGACCACGAGGGACTGCCCGCGCCGCGCGTCGCCGGCGGCGAACACGCCGGGCTCGGACGTCGCGAAGCTGCGCGTGTCGGCCTTCACGTGGCCCCGGGGGTCGAGCTCGACCCCGAGTCCTTCGAGGAGGCCCGCGCGCACCGGGCCCACGAACCCCATCGCGAGGAGGACGAGGTCGGCGGGCAGCTCGTGCTCGGAGCCCGGCACCTCGCGCATCGTCTCCATGCGCGGGCGCTGCTCGGCGTCGCGCTCGAACTCGACGCGCACCGCGCGCAGGGCCGTGACGCACCCGCCGCGGCCGACGAGCTCCTTCGTGAGGAGCGCGTACTCGCGCGCCCCGCCCTCGGCGTGCGAGCTCGACACCGAGTAGGTCATGCGCATGGGGAGCGGCCACGGCTCGGCCGCGTGGCGCCCCTCGGGCGGCCGCGGGAGGAGCTCGATCGAGGTCACCGAGCGCGCCCCCTGGCGATGCGACGTGCCGACGCAGTCGGAGCCGGTGTCGCCGCCGCCGAGGACGATCACGTGCTTGCCGGTCGCCGTGATCTCCGTCCCCGGGTCGATCGCGTCGCCCGCCACGCGGCGGTTCTGCTGCGAGAGGAACTCCATCGCGGGGACGACGCCGGCCAGCTCGCGTCCGGGAACCGGCAGCTCGCGGTGGGCCTCGGCGCCCGTGCACAGGAGCACCGCGTCGAAGCCCTTGCGCAGGTCGCGCGCGGAGAGATCGACGCCCACGTGGACGCCGGGCTGGAAGAAGACGCCCTCCTCTCGCAGCTGCTCGAGGCGGCGGTCGATCACCCATTTCTCGAGCTTGAAGTCGGGGATGCCGTAGCGCAGCAGGCCGCCGATGCGGTCGCTCTTCTCGAACACCGTCACCGTGTGGCCGGCGCGGTTGAGCTGCTGCGCGGCGGCGAGCCCCGCCGGGCCCGAGCCCACGACGGCGACCGAGCGCCCGGTGCGCCGCTCGGGGCGCACCGGCCTCACCCACCCCTCGTCGAAGCCGCGCCGGATGATCTCCCACTCGATCTGCTTGATCGCGACCGGCTTCGCGTTGATGCCGAGCACGCACGCCTGCTCGCACGGCGCCGGACAGACGAGCCCCGTGAACTCCGGGAAGTTGTTCGTCGAGTGCAGGCGGACGAGCGCGTCCTCCCACTTGTCCCGGAAGACGAGGTCGTTCCAGTCGGGGATCACGTTCCCGAGCGGGCAGCCGTTGTTGCAGAACGGGATGCCGCAGTCCATGCAGCGCGCCGCCTGCTCCTTGCTCTTCTCGGGCGGGAAGTCCTCCTGCACGAGGCGCCAGTCGCGGACGCGCTCCTCGACCGGCCGGTAGGCCGTCCCCGCGCGGTCGTGCTTCAGGAAGCCCCGGGGATCAGCCATTGCCGCTCTCCGCCGCGATGCGATCGCCGAGCGCCCGCTTGTAGTCGCGCGGGAACACCTTCACGAAGAGCGGCGCGTACGTGTTCCACTTGCGGAGCACCTCGTCCGCGCGCGCGCTGCGCGTGTACTGGAAGTGGCGCCGCACCATGCGCTGGATCGTCTCCAGGTCGTCGTCGCCGAGCGGGTCGAGGTCGACGGTGTCGGGGTTCACGTGGCGGTCGAGGTCCCCGTCCAGGTCGAGCACGTAGGCGATGCCGCCGCTCATCCCCGCCGCGAAGTTGCGCCCGACGCGGCCGAGGACCACCACGCGCCCGCCCGTCATGTACTCGCAGCCGTGGTCGCCGACGCCCTCCACGACCGCGTCGGCGCCGCTGTTGCGGACGCAGAAGCGCTCGCCGGCCAGCCCGTGGAAGTACGCCTCCCCCGAGGTCGCCCCGTAGAGCACGACGTTCCCGACGATCACGTTCTCGGTCGGCTCGAACGTCGCCCCCTCGGGCACGCGCACGACGATCCTCCCGCCGCACAGCCCCTTTCCGCAGTAGTCGTTCGCGTCGCCGTCCACGAGCAGCGAGATCCCGCGCGTCACGAACGCGCCGAAGCTCTGGCCGGCCGAGCCGCGGAACCGGCACACGATCGTGTCCTCGGGCAGACCCTGCTCGCCGTACTTCCGCGAGACGTCGGAGCCGAGGATCGTCCCGACCGTGCGGTCCGTGTTGCGGATCGGGAGCTCGATCTCCACCCGCTCGCCCCGCTCGAGCGCAGGCGCCGCGAGCTCGAGCAGCTTCGTGTCGAGGACGCGCGCGAGCTCCTCCTCGAGCGTCTGCTTCTGGGAGTGCCGGATCGGGTGCGGGACGTCGGGCCTGTGGAGGAGCGCCGAGAAGTCGAGACCCTTCGCCTTCCAGTGCTGGACCGCGCGGTCGACCTCGAGCCGATCGACGCGGCCCACCATCTCGTCGACGCTGCGGAAGCCGAGCTTCGCCATGTACTCGCGCAGCTCCTCGGCGACGAAGAGCATGTAGCGGGTCACGTGCTCGGGCAGCCCGGCGAAGCGCTTGCGCAGCTCCGGGTCCTGCGTCGCGATCCCGACGGGGCACGTGTTGAGGTGGCAGACGCGCATCAGGATGCAGCCCATCGCGACGAGCGGCGCCGTCGAGAAGCCGAACTCGTCCGCGCCGAGGAGCGCCGCGATCGCGACGTCGCGGCCGGTCTTGAGCCCGCCGTCCGTCTGCACCCGGATGCGGCCGCGCAGGTCGTTGAGCACGAGGGTCTGCTGCGTCTCGGCGAGCCCGATCTCCCACGGCAGCCCCGCGTACTTGATCGACGCGAGCGGCGAGGCGCCCGTCCCGCCGTCGTGACCGCTGATGAGGACGCCGTCGGCCTTCCCCTTGGAGACGCCCGCGGCGATCGTGCCGACGCCGGTCTCGGCGACGAGCTTCACGCTCACCCGCGCGAAGCGGTTCGCGTTCTTGAGGTCGTAGATGAGCTGGGCCAGGTCCTCGATCGAGTAGATGTCGTGGTGCGGCGGCGGCGAGATGAGTCCCACGCCCGGCGTCGAGTGGCGCACGCGCGCGATCGTCTCGTTCACCTTGTGGCCGGGGAGCTCGCCGCCCTCCCCCGGCTTCGCGCCCTGGGCGATCTTGATCTGGAGCTCGTCGGCGTTCACGAGGTACCAGCTCGTGACGCCGAAGCGGCCCGACGCCACCTGCTTGATGGCGCTGCGGCGCAGGTCCCCGCTCGGATCGGGCGTGAAGCGGTCCGGGTCCTCGCCGCCCTCGCCGGTGTTGCTCTTCCCGCCGAGGCGGTTCATCGCGATCGCGAGCGTCTGGTGCGCCTCGAGCGAGATCGATCCGTACGACATCGCCCCGGTGCAGAAGCGCTTCACGATCTCGGTGGCGGGCTCCACTTCCTCGAGCGGCACCGGCCGCTCGGCCCAGCGGAAGCGGAACAGGCCGCGCAGCGTGCAGAGCCGCTCGGCGTCGTCGTCCGCCGCCTTGCTGAACTCCTTGAACGTGGCGTAGCCCTCGTCGCTGCGGCGCACGGCGTGCTGGAGCTTCGCCACCGTGTCCGGGTTGAACGTGTGGCGCTCGCCGCGGGCGCGCCACTGGTAGAGGCCGCCCGGGTCGAGCTCCGGGTAGGTCCAGGCGTCGCCCGGGAAGGCGCGCGCGTGGCGCAGCGCCGCCTCGCGCGCCAGCACGTCCCAGCTCACGCCCGAGACCCGCGACGCCGTTCCCGCGAAGCAGCGCTCGATCACGTCCTCGTGGAGGCCGACGGCCTCGAAGATCTGGGCGCCGCGGTAGCTCTGGAGCGTCGAGATCCCCATCTTCGCGAAGGTCTTGAGCAGGCCCTTGTCGCACGCCTTCACGAAGTTCTTCTTCGCCGTCTCGGCGTCGATGCCCTCGGGGACGTAGCTCCCGTCCTCGGCGAGCTCGGCGAGCGTCTGGAACGCGAGGTAGGGGTTCACGGCGCCGGCGCCGTACCCGATCAGGAGCGCGACGTGGGCGACCTCGCGCGCGTCGCCCGTCTCGCACACGATCCCGCAGCGGGTGCGCGACTCCTCGCGCACGAGATGATGGTGCACCGCGCCGGTGGCGAGCAGCATCGGGATCGGCGCCAGGTCGGGCGTCACGCCGCGGTCGGAGAGGATCAGGACGTTCACGCCGGCGGCGACCGCCTCGCTCGCCTCGCGGCAGAGGCGGTCGAGCGCGGCGACCAGGCCCTCGCCGCCCTCGGCGACCTTGAAGACGCACGAGAGCGTGCGCGCCTCGAAGCCCGGGAGCGAGATGCGGCGGATGCGCTCGAGCTCCTCGTCGGTGAGGACCGGGTGCTCGACGCGCAGCAGCCGCGCGTGCTCGGGCGTCTCCTCGAGCAGGTTCTTCTCCGCGCCGAGCGTCGAGTAGAGCGACATCACCGGCCGCTCGTTGATCGAGTCCATCGCCGGGTTGGTCACCTGCGCGAAGAGCTGCTTGAAATAGTGGTAGAGGAGGCGCGGGCGGTCCGAGAGGCACGCGAGCGCGGCGTCCTCGCCCATCGAGCCGAGCGGCCACTTCGCGCTCGCCGCCATCGGCGCGAGCACGACGCGCAGGTCCTCGAGCGTGTACCCGAACGTCTGCTGCAGCCGGAAGCGCAGCTCCGGGGCCAGCACCGGCTCCGGCACCTCCGCAGGCGGCAGGTCCGCGAGGCGGACGCGCTGGCTCTCGACCCACGCCCGGTAGGGACGCCGCGTCACGTAGCGGCGCTTGATCTCCTCGTCCTCGATGATGCGGCCCGCCTCGAGGTCGACGAAGAAGATGCGGCCCGGCTCCAGCCGGCCCTTCTTCAGCACCTGCTCGGGCGGGACGTCGAGGACGCCCACCTCCGACGCCATCACGACGAGACCGTCCTTCGTCACGACGTAGCGCGAGGGGCGCAGCCCGTTGCGGTCGAGCACCGCGCCGATCTTGCGCCCGTCGGTGAACGCGATCGACGCCGGGCCGTCCCACGGCTCCATCAGGAACGAGTGGTACTCGTAGAAGGCGCGCCGGTCCTCGTCCATGAACGGGTGGTTCTCCCAGGCCTCCGGGATCATCATCAGGATGGCCTCGGGGAGCTCGCGTCCGGTGAGCACGAGGAACTCGAGCACGTTGTCGAACTGCGCCGAGTCGCTCGCCCCCTCCTTCATGATGGGATAGAGCTTGCGCAGGTCGTCGCCGAAGAGGGACGAGCGCAGCGTGCCCTCGCGCGCGTGCATCCAGTTCCGGTTCCCGCGCAGGGTGTTGATCTCGCCGTTGTGGGCGAGGTAGCGGAACGGGTGGGCGAGCGACCAGTTCGGCATCGTGTTCGTGCTGTAGCGCGAGTGCACGAGCGCGAGCGCCGACTCGACGCGCGGGTCGGCGAGGTCGGGATAGAAGGCCTCGATCTGCGTCGCCTTCAGCATGCCGGGGAAGGCGATCGTCCGGGTGGAGAGGCTGCAGACGTAGAAGAACGCGTCGCGCGTCGCCGCGGCGTTCTCCATCACGCGGCGCAGCACGTAGAGCTTGCGCTCGAAGGCGTCCTGGTCCAGCCCCGGCGCCGCGCCGACGAAGAGCTGGCGGATGCGCGGCAGCGCCGCGCGCGCCACCGGGCCCACCGCCTCGGGGTGGTGCGGCACGTCGCGCCAACCGAGCACGCGCTGCCCCTCGGCGCGCACGATGTCCTCGAAGCGCCGGATCTGCCACTCCCCCTCCGCGGGGTCGGTGGAGAGGAAGACGTTGCCGACGGCGTAGGCGCCGGCGGGCGGGAGCTCGATGCCGAGGCGCTCGGCCTCCGCGCGCCAGAAGCGGTCCGGCTGCTGGATCAGGATGCCGGCGCCGTCGCCCGTCTCGGGGTCGCAGCCGCACGCGCCGCGGTGCTCCAGGTTCACGAGCACCTGGATGCCCTTGTGGACGAGGTCGTGCGAGCGCTCGCCGCGGACGTTCGCGACGAACCCGACCCCGCAGGCGTCGTGCTCGAAGCTCGCGTCGTAGAGGCCCTCGCGGACGCGCGTGCGCTTCGCCTCAGTCGTCATCGCCGTCCTCCCGGCGAGGCTCCCGCTCGGGGGAGCCCGCCCGGCGCGCCCGCTGCCCGTTGCGTCCCCGCCGGCGCGGCGGGGCGTCGGGCACCGGGAGGGGGATCCGGGTGCGCTCGGTGTGGGTCGAGAGCACGACCATGGTCTCGCTGCGCGTCACGCCTTCGATCTCGCGGATCTGGTCGATCACGCGCTCGAGGCCCTCGGTGTCGTCGGTCTTCACCTTCAGCATCAGCGACCAGGCGCCCGTCACGTGGTGGCACTCGAGCACCTCGTCGACGTGCTCGATCGCCTGCTCGAAGCCGGCGAGCGCGCGCGGCGTCGCGATCGAGACGCCGATGAACGCGGTGACGTCCTTGCCGAGCCGGCGCGCGTCGAGCACCGCGACGTACTCGCGGATGATCCCCGCCTCCTCGAGCTTGTGGATGCGCTCGAGGACGGAGGGCGCGGTGAGCCCCACCTTCTCGCCGATCGCGGCGAGCGGGCGCTTACAGTTCTCCTGGAGCTGCGCCAGGATGAGGTGGTCGATCAGGTCCAGCTCGGCGGCGCGATCTTCGAATTTCATTAGGAGCGGACGGCCTCCCGACCGAATGAATACGGTATGGGGGCGGCGCGCGTCAAGACAAATCGGGAGGTAGGCTAGCCGATCTCCCCGCGGGGTCCCAGGAGGGCCCGGAGCCGATCCGGGAAGTTGGTGAAGATGCCGTCGACGCCGAGCCCGGCGACGCGTGCCAGCTCGCCCGGGGCGTCCACCGTGTACACGTGGACGGCGAGGCCTTCGGCGTGGGCGGCCTCGACGAGCCCGGGCGTGACGAGCGTCACCTCCGGGTGGAGCGCCTCGGCGCCGACGCGGCGCGCCCGCGCCGCCCAGGCGTCGGGGAAGCGCGGCGACACCAGGAGCCCGAGCCGGATCTGGGGCGAGAGCGCCCGCAGGCGCGCGAGCACGGGATCGTAGAACGAGGAGAACAGCGTGCGCCCGACGAGGCCGCGGCGCTCGACCGCCGAGAGCGCGGCCGCCTCGATCCCCGGGTAGTCCGCCACCGTCCCGCGCTTGATCTCGAGGTTGAAGGGGACGCGCGCGCCGAAGCGGTCGAGGAGCTCGTCGAGCGTCGGGACCCGCTCGCCGCCCCCCGCGTCGAGCGCGCGCACGTCGTCGAGCGTCGCGTCCGCGATCTCGCCGACGCCGCCGAGCCCGCCGAGGTCTTCGTCGTGCGTCACCACGATCGCCCCGTCCCGGGTGCGGTGGAGGTCCACCTCGATCATGTCGGCGCCCATCTCGACGGCCAGCTCGTACGCCGGCAGCGTGTTCTCGGGGCGATACCCCGAGGCGCCGCGGTGGGCGATCACGAGCGGCCGCGCGCCCGCGCGGCTCACCCGTGCGCCCAGTCCCGCGCGCGCTCGACGGCGCGCCGCCAGCCCGCGTAGCGAGCCTCGCGCTCGTCCTCCGAGAGCCGCGGCTCGAAGACGCGCATCCCGGCGGAGGTCACGGCCTCGAGCGCCGAGGGATCGCGCCAGAACCCGACCGCGAGCCCGGCCAGCGCCGCCGCCCCGAGCGCCGTCACCTCGAGCATGGGCGGCCGCAGGACCGGCGCGCCGAGCACGTCCGCCTGGAACTGCATGAGGAAGTCGTTGCGGCACGCGCCGCCGTCGACGCGCAGGCTGCCGAGCGCCATGCCCGCGTCGAGGCGCACGCACTCGGCGACGTCGCGGGTCTGGTACGCGATCGACTCGAGCGTCGCGCGCACCAGGTGCTCGCGCGTCGTCCCGCGCGTGAGGCCGACGATCGCGCCGCGCGCCGACTCGTCCCAGTACGGGGCGCCGAGGCCGACGAACGCCGGGACGACGTAGACGCCCGCGGTGTCCTCGACGGCGCGGGCCAGCGCCTCGCTCTCGGCGGCGTCGGCGAGGATGCGAAGCCCGTCGCGCAACCACTGCACCGCCGCGCCCGCGACGAAGACGCTCCCCTCGAGCGCGTACTCGACGCGCCCGCCGCGGCTCCACGCGATCGTCGTGACGAGGCCGCTCTTCGAGTGGGGGGCCTCGTGACCCGTGTTGACGAGCAGGAAGCAGCCCGTGCCGTACGTGTTCTTGCCGGTCCCGGGCCGGAGGCAGCCCTGCCCGAAGAGCGCCGCCTGCTGGTCGCCGGCCATGCCGGCGATCGGAAGCGGCGCGCCGAAGAGCCCGGGCTCGGTCTCGCCGAGGACGCCGCTCGACTCGCGCACCTCGGGGAGGAGCGCGCGCGGGATGCGCAGGGCGTCGAGGAGAAGGTCGTCCCAGCGGCGCTCGCGGATGTGGTAGAGCATCGTGCGCGAGGCATTGGACGGCTCCGTCGCGTGCACGCGCCCGCCCGTGAGGCGGTAGAGCAGCCAGCTGTCGACCGTCCCGAACGCGAGCTCGCCGCGCTCGGCGCGCGCCTGCGCGCCGGGCACCGCGTCCAGGATGAAGCGCACCTTCGTCGCGGAGAAGTACGAGTCGATCACGAGCCCGGTGCGCGCGCGCACCTCGGCCTCGAGCCCCCGCGCGCGCAGCGCCTCGCAGATGGGCGCCGTCTGGCGCGACTGCCACACGATCGCGGGGTAGATCGGGCGGCCCGTCGCGCGCTCCCACACGAGCGCCGTCTCGCGCTGGTTCGTGATGCCGACGGCGGCCACGTCGGCCGGCGTCGCGCCCGCGCGCGCGAGCGCGCCGCGGGCGGCCCGCAGCTGCGAGTCGAAGATCTCCTCGGGGTCGTGCTCGACCCAGCCGGGACGCGGGAAGTGCTGGCGGAACTCGTGCTGATCCGAGGCCGCGACGGCGCCCCGCGCGTCGAAGAGGAGCGCGCGCGACGACGTCGTGCCCTGGTCGAGAGCGAGGACGTAGCGGGACATCGGCCCGGAGCGTACCACCGCCGCAGGGCCCGGCCGGCGCCGCCGCGGGCGCGGCGCGTCGGGCCGACGCGGCGCCGAGCCGGGTCAGGAGGCGAAGATCGCGTCCACGAAGTCGGCCGCGGAGAAGGGGCGCAGATCCTCGACGCGCTCCCCGACTCCGACCCAGCGGACCGGCACCGCGATCTCCTCGGCGAGGCCCACGAGGACGCCGCCCTTCGCGGTCCCGTCGAGCTTCGTGAGGACGAGCCCGCTCACGGGCGCGACCTCCGTGAAGAGGCGCGCCTGGGAGAGCGCGTTCTGCCCGGTGTTCGCGTCGAGGACGAGGAGCGTCTCGTGCGGCGCCCCCGGGAGGCCCTTCCCCACGGCGCGGGCGATCTTGCCCAGCTCCTCCATGAGGGGCGCCTTGGTCTGGAGGCGGCCGGCGGTGTCGACGATCGCCACGTCGGCGCCGCGCGCGCGCGCGCCCTGGACGGTGTCGAACGCGACCGCCGCGGGGTCGCCGCCCGGCTTTCCCGCGACCACCGGACAGCCCGTGCGCTCGCCCCAGATCTGGAGCTGCTCGATCGCCGCCGCGCGGAACGTGTCGCCCGCGCCGAGCACCACCTCGTGGCCCGCGGCGCGATGGCGCGCGGCGAGCTTTCCGATCGTGGTCGTCTTGCCCGAGCCGTTCACGCCGAGGACGAGGATCACGTGCGGGCGCGCCTCCAGCGCGCGCCCGTCGAGCCCGGGCGGCGGCTCCCCGGGCTCGACGCGCCGCAGGCGCTCCAGGATCTGCTCGCGCAGCACGCGGCGCACGGCGTCGGCGTCGGCGCCGCTCGCGTTCTTGCGGACCGCGTCGAGGAGCGACTCGGCGGTGCGGACGCCGAGGTCGGCGGAGAAGAGGAGGGCCTCGAGCTCCTCGAGCAGCGCCTCGTCGACCTTGCGCGTCCCGAGGACGCGGCCGAGCCCGCCGAGCAGCGCCTCGCGCGTGCGCGCGAGCCGCTCGCGCAGCGGCCGCGGCGGCGGCGCGACGGGAAGCGGCGGCGGCGCCGGCTCGACGGCCGCTGCCGGCGGCACGGCGACGGGCGGCACGGCGACGGGCGGCGCGGCCGGCGAAGGCGCGGGGGGCGCGACCGGCTCCGCGGCGGGCGCCAGCGCGGGCCTGGGCGGGGGCGGTGCGAGCGGCTCGGCGAGCGGCACGGCTGCGGGCGGCGCCGTCTCCACGGCGGGCCGCACGGCCGCCGGCGGCGCGGTCTCGGCGGCGGTCGGAACGGTCGTGGGCGGTGTCTCGGAGGCGGGCGGCGCCGCAGGGATCGTCGCAGCCGCCTCGCGCGGTGCGCGGACCGCGCCCGCCGGCGCGGCCGCCTCCGCGGTCGCGTCGCGCCGGCGGCGCGCGCGGCGCACGCCGAGCCACGCGAAGAGCGCGGCGGGGATCCCTGCCGCCGCGGCGAGCGCCGCGGCGGCGGCTTCGGGGTTCGCGGCGGCCCAGAGCTCGAGCTCCCGCCACAGCTCGACGAGCGCAGTCGCGTCCATGGAGCCGGCGAGGATACCGGACGCCGCGGGCCCGGTCCGGCGCGCTCTCCGAGCTCGCTGCGCGCGGCCGGGCGCCGGTCCGCCCTCGCGCGAGCCCGCTCGTCTAGCGCAGCTCCACGCTCACGAGCTTGCTCACGCCGCGCTCCTCCATGGTGACGCCGTAGAGGAGGTCCGCCACCTCGATCGTGCGCTTGTTGTGCGTGATGAGGAGGAACTGGGACTCGCGCGCGAGGTCGAGCACGAGCTCGTTGAAGCGCCCGACGTTCGCGTCGTCGAGCGCCGCGTCGACCTCGTCGAGCAGGAAGAACGGCGAGGGGTGCACCTGGAAGAGCGAGACGAGGAGCGCGACCGCGGTCATCGTCTTCTCGCCGCCCGAGAGGAGCCCGACGCTCTGCAGCTTCTTCCCCGGCGGCTGCGCCATGATGTCGATCCCCGCCTCGAGCACGTCCTCGTGCTCGCCGAGGACGAGCCGCGCCTTCCCGCCGCGGAAGAGGCGCGGAAAGTTCTCCTGGAAGCGGGCGTCGACGGCCTCGAAGGTCTCGCGGAAGCGCTTGCGGCTGGTGCGATTGATGCGCTGGATCGCGTCGCGTAGCTGCGCGATGCTGGCCTCGAGGTCGGCCTTCTGCTCCGCGAGGAAGCGGAAGCGCTCGCGCAGCTCCTCGTGCTCCTCGATGGCGCCGAGATTCACCTCGCCGAGCGCCTCGAGCGCGGCGCGCACCTCCTCGAGCTTCGCGCGGCGCCCCGGGCCGTCGAGCGCGAGCGCCTCGGCCTGGGCGCGCGCCTCGCGCGCCGCGTCGCGGGCGTCGGACTCCTCGCTCGCCTCGCCGCCCGCCGCGGCGTCGCGCTCGTGCGCCGGCTCGGCGTCCGCCGCCGCGGCGTCGGGCTCCCCCGAGCCGCCCGCGGCGTCCTCCGCGCCGAGCGCCGGCACCGGCGGCTTCCACTGCGCGAGGTCCACGTTCCACTTGTCGCGCACCTGCGCGTCGAGCGCCGCGAGCTGGAGCTCGCGCTCGCGCAGGGCGAGCTCGAGGGCCTGCGCGCGCTCGCGCTCCTCGCCGAGCCGCGCGCGCAGCCCGCGCGCGGTCTCCTCGAGCGCGCGGCTCTCGGCGGCGACCGCCTCGTAGGCGTCGCGCGCGGCGTCGGCGCCGCGGCGCGCCTCCTCCTCCCGCGCGATCTCCGCCGCGAGCTCCGTCTCCGCCGCCGCGATCGACGCCGCGAGCTCGTCGCGGCGCGCGGTCGCGGCCGCGATCTCCTCCTCCCGCCGCGCGATCCAGCCGGAGAGCTCCGCGAGCGCGCTGCGGCTGCGCTCGGCGCCGGCGCGCAGGCGGTCGCGGCCCTCGAGCCGCGCGCGGTGCTCGGCGCGGCGCTCGCCGGCGAGCGCCTCGACGCGAGCCAGCTCGCGGCCGGCGGAGCCGACCCGCAGCCCGAGCTCCTCCAGCTCGCGCTGCCGCCGGACCCGCTCCGCGCGCGCGGCCGCCAGCAGCTCCTCCGTGCGCGTGAGCTCCTCGCGCAGCGCCTCCGCCTCCGCCACGTAGGTCGAGCGCTCCTCGCGGCGCCCCGCACGTGCCTCGCCGAGCGCCTTCACGCGCTCGCGCGAGCGGTCGAGGTCCTTCTCGTGGCTGGCGACCGCGAGCGCGGCCGTGTGGTGGCGGTTGCGCAGGTTCTCGAGCTCGTCGCTCGCCGCGGCGAAGCTCGCCTCCGCCTCCTGCGCGCGACGCTCCGCGTCGGCCGCCTCGCGCTCGAGCGCGGCCACCTCCTCGGTGAGCTCGCGGACCTCCCGCACGCGCGCGAGGACCGCGCTTCCGCCGCGCGAGGCGCCGCGCACGACGCCGTCGCGCCCGAGCCAGTCGCCCGCGCGGGTCACGAAGCTCGCCGGGATGCGGCCGTGGCCGTAGAGCCGCGCCGCCTCGCGCAGGTCGTCGACGAGCAGGACGCCCTCGAGGAGCCGCCGCGCGACGCCCTCGAAGCCGGGCCGCGGACGCACCGCGTCGAGGAGCGGCCGCCCGAGCGGGACGAACCCCGTCGCCGGCGTCTCCTCGCCCGGCTCGAGCACGAAGACGCCCCCGCCCGCGCCCGCGCGGCGCAGCGCCTCGAGCGCGTCGAGCGCCGCGTCCGGCCCGGCCACGACCAGCCCGCGCGCGCGCTCCGCGAGCGCGGCCTCGACCGCCGCCTCGTGCTCGCGGTCCACCTCGAGCACGTCGCGCACGAGCGCACGGATGCCGCGCGCGCGCGCGGCGTCCTCGCCTTCCGCGAGCAGCGTGCGCGCCGCCTCGCCGAGGTCCTCACGCCGCTCGAGCAGCTCGGAGAGCGACGCCAGCCGCGCGCGCCGCGCCTCGCGCCGCTCGCGCGCGTCGCGCGCCGCCGCCGTCGCCGCGCGCTGCTGCTCGGCCGCGCGCGCATGGCGGTCGAGCGCCTCGCGCAGAGCCCCCATCAGCCGGTCGCGCTCGGCGAGGAGGTTGCGCAGCCCCTCCTCCAGCCCGTCGCGCTCGCGCTCCGCGTGCGCCTCCTCGTCCGCCTGCACCTCGAGCTGCGCCTCGGCGCTGCGCAGTCGGCGGTCGAGCTCCGCGAGCCGGTCCTCGCAGGCCGCGCGGCGGTCCTCGCCGCGCGCGACGCGGGTGAGGACGTCGACGAGCACGGCGCTCGCGGCGTCGCGCTCGCGCTCGCGCTCGCGCAGCGCCTCGGCGGCGGCGCGCGCGCGCGCCTCGGCCTCGGCGGCCGCGCGCTCCTCGCTCTCCACCGCGCGCTCGAGCGCGGCGAGCTCGTCCGCGATCCGGGCCGCCTCGGCCTCCGCCGCCGCCCGCTGCGCCGCGAGCTGCTCGCGCTCGCGCTCGCGGGCCGCGTTCGCCTCGCCGAGCGCGACGCGCTCGCGCCGCTCGTAGCCGATGCGGCTCTCGAGCTCCTGGATGCGCGAGCGCACCGCGAAGAGCGCCTCGTTGCGCTCCGCGACGGCGCGCTCCGCCTCCGCGAGCGCCACGCGACACGCCTGGAAGCGCGCCTCGCAGTCGGCGAGCTCGATCTCGGCGGCGCCGGCCGCCTCGCGCGCGACGGCCGCGCGGCGGCGCGCCTCGTGCAGCGCCTCGACGAGCGCGGCGCGCTCGTCCGCGGCGAGCGAGAGATCGAGCAGCCGCTGGAGCTCGCGCAGGCGCCGATAGCGCGCCGCCTTGCGCGCCTGGCGCTCGAGCGAGCCGATCTGACGGCGGATCTCGGCGAGGACGTCGTTCGCCCGCACGAGGTTCGCCTCGGTCGCCTCGAGCTTGCGCTCCGCCTCCTGGCGGCGCGCCTTGTACTTGCTGATGCCCGCCGCCTCCTCGATCATCGCGCGGCGGTCCTCGGGCTTGGCCGAGACGATCTCCGCGATGCGGCCCTGCTCCACGATGGTGTAGCCGCGCGTCCCGATGCCGGTGTCGCGGAAGAAGTCCTGCACGTCGCGCAGGCGCACCGGCACCTTGTTGATGAGGTACTCCGACTCGCCGTCGCGGTAGAGCCGCCGCGCGACCTGGATCTCCTCGTAGGCCGCGTAGGCGGGCGGCGCCTTGCCGTCCCCGTTCTCGAACGCGAGGACGACCTCCGCGAGCCCCACCGGCGCGCGCTCCTCCGCGCCGGCGAAGATCACGTCCTCCATGCCCTTCCCACGCAGGCGGCGCGGCGACTGCTCGCCCATCGCCCAGCGGATGGCGTCGACGACGTTCGACTTGCCGCAGCCGTTCGGCCCGACGATCGCGGTGATCCCCGGACGGAACTCGAACCGCGTCCGGTCGACGAAGCTCTTGAACCCGGCGATCTCGAGCGAGCGGATGCGCAACGAGGCCTCTCTTCGACGCGGCGCAGCTCCGCGCGGCGCAGAGGAAGGGGCGGCTCGCCTGGGGGGGTGCCGGCATTATCCCCGCCGCCCCGGGACGGCGCAAGCGCGGAGGTGAAGAACGAGCGGAAGGGGCGCTCCGGCGCGCGCTCGCGCATCCGCCACGCGCGGCGCCGGCGGGGCGCGGCCGGCGGCCGTGGGTCACCGCGCCGCCGCGGGCGCCAGCCCCTCCGCCGCGGCCCGCTCCCCCGCCTGCTGCAGCCGGTGCAGCCGCGCGTACAGGCCGCCCTGGGCCAGGAGCTCGGCGTGGCTGCCCGACTCCACGATGCGGCCGTGGTGGAGCACGAAGATGCGGTCCACGTCCTCGATCGTGGAGAGCCGGTGCGCGATCACGAGCGCGGTCTTGCCCTCCATCAGCTTGCGGATCCCGCGCTGGACGGCGGCCTCGGTCTCCGTGTCGATCGAGCTCGTGGCCTCGTCGAGGACGAGGACGTCCGCCCCGTGCGCGAGCGCGCGGGCGAAGGAGAGGAGCTGGCGCTGGCCCGCGGAGAGGTTGCCCCCGCGCTCGCGCAGCGGCGCGGCGTAGCCGCCCGGGAGGCGCTCGATGAAGGGATGCGCCTCCACGGCGCGCGCGGCGCGCTCCACCGCCGCCTCGTCGAGGTCGGCGCGCCCGAGCGCGACGTTGTCGGCCACGGTCCCGCTGAAGAGGAAGACGTCCTGCAGGACGGTCGCGACCCGGCGCCGCAGCGCCCGCTGCGGCAGCGCGCGGACGTCGACGCCGTCGAGCAGGATGCGGCCGCGGCCCACCTCGTAGAGCCGCGTGAGGAGCTTGATGATCGTGGTCTTCCCGGCACCGGTCGAGCCGACGAACGCGACCCGCTCGCCGGGCGCGACGCGGAAGGAGACGCCGCGCAGCACCCAGTCCTCGGGGCGGGCCGGGACGCCCTGGTAGCTGAACCAGACGTCCTGGAACTCGACGGCGCCGCGCGCGCCGCCGTCCGCCGCGGGCCGCGCGGCCCGCGCGGGGTCGGGGTCGCGGATCGCCGGCTCGCGGTCGAGCAGCTGGAAGATGCGCTCGACGCTCGCCATCGAGGACTGCATCACCGAGTACTTCGCCGAGAGGTCGCGCAGCGGCAGGAAGAAGCGCCGCATCCACTGGATGAAGACGAACAGGATCCCCGGCGTCGCGACGCCGCTCCCCCACCAGAGCAGGATCGCGACCGTGATCCCGCCCGCGAACTCGACCACGGAGAAGAGCGCGGCGTCGTAGCGGATCGACTGGAACCAGGCGTCCCGGTGCTCCGCGTTGAGACGCGCGAAGTCGCGCAGGTTGCGCTCCTCGCGCAGGAAGAGCTGCACCACCTTCATCCCGGTGACCGTCTCCTGGATCGTCGCGTTGATCCGGGCGAGCAGGACGCGGGTCGCGCGGAAGGCGTCGCGCACCTTGAGCCGGAACAGCCACGCCGCGCCGCCGAGAAGGGGCACCACGGAGAACGTCGCGAGCGCGAGGCTCGCATCGACCAGGAACAGCGCGACGGCGAAGCCGATCATCTTGAGCACGTCGGTCACGAGCGCGACGATGCCCTGCGAGAACATCTCGGCGACGTTGTCGACGTCCGTCGTCGCGCGCGTCACGAGGCGGCCCACCGGGTACCCGTCGAAGAAGCCGAGGTGCAGCGACTGGAGGTGCCGGAACACCTCGGCGCGCAGGTCGCGCATGGCGGCCTGGCCCGTGGCGGCCATGAGGAGCGCGTGGGCGTACTGGAGGAGCGCGGAGAGGGCCACCGCGGTGAGGAACAGCGTCCCGAGCCAGACGAGGGACGGGATCCCGGTCGGCGGCTCCAGCCAGCGCGCGACGGCGCCTTCGGGCGCCGCCGCGGGCGCGCCCGCGGGCGCGGCGTCCAGGATCACGCGGTCGAGCCCCTCCTTCACGATCCAGGCCGGCACCAGCTCGAGCGCGAACATCGGCGCCACCATCAGGAGGGTCGCCGCGACCTGCCCGCGGTACGGAGCGACGTAGCGCCAGAGGCGCGCGAGGAGCCTGCGGTCGACGGCCTTCCCGAGCGCCTCCTCCGCCAGGATCGCGTCGAGCCCGCGCGGCGCGCCTCCGGCGGGCGCGCTCACGACGCCGCTCCGGCGCCCGCGAGCGCGCGCTCCTCGGCGTCGCCCACGGCCTCGAGCTCCTGCGCGAGCGCCTGCTCGCGCGCGAGACGCGCGTAGAGGCCGCCTTCGGCCACGAGCGACGCGTGCGTCCCCTGCTCCACGAGGCGCCCGCGGTCGAGGACGACGATCCAGTCGGCGTCCCGCACCGTGGAGACGCGCGAGGCGACGACCACGACGGTGCGGCCCTCGAACACGCGCCCGAGCGCGCGCTGGATCGCGGCCTCGGTCTCGGCGTCGACGCTCGAGAGCGTGTCGTCGAGGATCAGGATGCTCGGCCGGAGCGCGAGGGCGCGCGCGAGCGCGGCGCGCTGGCGCTGGCCCCCGGAGAGCATGACGCCGCGCTCGCCGACGAGCGTGTCGTAGCCCTGCGGCAGCTCGGCCACGTCCTTCGCGAGCTGCGCCCGCTCGGCCGCCTCCTCCACCCGCGCGCGGTCGAGCGCGGGCAGCCCGTACGCCACGTTCTCGGCGAGCGTCAGCGAGAACAGGAAGGAGTCCTGCGGCACCATCGCGATCGCGGCGCGCAGCGTGCGCAGCGGGATCCGGTTCACGTCCACGCCGTCGAGCAGGAGCGTGCCCTCCGGCACCTCGAGAAGGCGCGGGATCAAGGAGGCGAGCGTGGTCTTCCCGGCGCCGACGGGGCCGACGACGCCGAGCACCGAGCCCGCCGGGACGCGCAGCGAGAAATGCTCGAGCGCCGGCGGGCGGCCCTCGTCGCCGTAGCGGAACGTGAGGTCGCGGAACTCGATCTCGCCCCGCAGCGCGGCGGGCGCGACCGCGTCCGGCCGGTCGGCGATCGACGGCTCCACGGCGAGCACCTCGTCGATCCGCTGCATCGCGGCCGTGCCGCGCTGCACGAGCGCGAACACCCAGCCGAGGATGAAGGTCGGGAAGGTGAGCTCGTAGATGTACATCGTGAAGGTGAAGAAGTCGGCGAGCTGCATCCGACCCGAGCGGATCTCGCCGCCGCCCACCGCGAAGACGACCCACATCCCGAGCATCGGGAGGAGCCCGACCACCGCCTGCATGCCGCCGTCGACGCGCACCACCCGCAGCACCCGGTGGTAGAGGTCGTCGCTCGCCGCCTCGAAGCGACGCCGCACGGCGTCCTCCATCGCGTACGCCTTCACGACCGCGATGCCGGCGACCGCCTCCTGGAGCTGGCTGGCGAGCTCCGCCTGGCCGACCTGCATCGCGAGATTGTTCGCGTGCATCGCGCGCCCGAACGCGCGCGCGATCAGGACGAAGAGCGGGTACGGGAGCAGCACGAGGAACGCGAGCCAGGCGTCGAGCGCGAACATGGCGGCGAAGGTGGCGACGAAGAGGATCGGGTTCTGGATCACGGAGAGGAGCCCGGGGCCGAGCAGGAGCCGCACCGCCGTGAGGTCGTTCACGCAGCGGCTCATGAGGTCGCCCGTGCGCCAACGCGCGAAGAACGACTGCGGCAGGCGCTGGAGGTGCGCGAAGAGGTCGTTGCGCATCGCGTACTCGATCTCGCGCGCCGCGTGGAACACCTGGGTGCGCGAGAAGTAGCGGAGCACGGAGCGCAGGACGGTCGCGCCGGCGAGCCACGCCGTGCGGCGCGAGATCTCGGCGGCGCCGAGCCCGTCCTGCACCGCCTGGACCGACCAGCCGACCAGGATCGGGACGGCGACGAAGCAGGCGGTGTAGCCGAGCGTGGTCGCGACGCCGAGCGCGTAGAGCCGGCGCTCGTGCCGCATGTAGCCGGCGAGGCGGGCCAGCATGGCGCGCCGCCCGAGCGGCGCGGGCGCCGTCGCGGCCGCGGCGGCGGCGCTCACCGCCCGTACCACGCGGCGAGGCGCGCGCGGTCGGCGCCGGCGTAGTAGCCGGCGAGCGCCAGGGCGTTCCTCGCCCAGGTGCGGACCACGCCGCCCTCGACGTAGCGGCGCGGCGAGGTGGTCACCGCGAGGGGGAGGAGCGCGACGCGGCCGACGCGCCGGAGCGCGGCCAGGAGGTCGAGGTCCTCCATGATGGGCGCCTGCGGCACGCCGCCCGCCCGCTCGAGCGCCGCGCGGCGGGCGAAGAGGGCCTGATCGCCGTACGGAAGCCGCAGGAGCGCCACGCGGAGCCGCGCGCCCGCCTCGACGAGGCGCAGCCCGAGGCGCACGAGCGGCCCCGCCCCCGGCGCCGGGCCGAAGCGGAAGGCGAACGCGCCGCCCGCCACGGCCGGGTCGGCGAGCGCGCCGCGCACCGCCTCCGCGTAGCCGGGCGGAAGCCGCGTGTCGGCGTGCAGGAAGACGAGCGCCTCGGCCGCCGTCGCGCGCACGCCCTCGGCGAGCTGTCGCGCGCGCCCGCGCTCGCACTCGAGCACGCGCGCCCCGGCGTCCCGGGCGCGCTCGCGCGTCGCGTCTCGGCTCCCGCCGTCGACCACGACGACCTCTACCTCGGGCGCCCGGGCACTGTGGACGGCGAACTGGATGCGGTCGGCTTCGCAGAGCGCGGGGATGACCACCGCGATCTTCACCGGGCGGGACCCTAGCACGGCGCCCTCCGATTGACCCGATTCGACGGGTCGCCTATCCCTGCGGCGTGCCTCGCCGCCACGAGCCCGGGCCGCCGCCGAGCGCCCCTTCCTACGCCCGCGCCGGGGTGGACCTCGACCACGACGAGGGCTTCATCGACGAGGTCAAGGAGATCGCGCGCGGGACGTTCCGCCCCGAGGTGCTCTCCTCCATCGGCGGCTTCGCCGGCCTGTTCAAGACGCCCGAGCGCTACCGCGACCCGGTCCTCGTCGCGAGCGCCGACGGGGTCGGCACGAAGCTGAAGCTGGCGGCCGAGCTCGGACGCTACGACACCGTCGGCATCGACTGCGTCGCCATGGTCGTGAACGACCTCGTCGTCCAGGGCGCGGAGCCGCTCGTCTTCCTCGACTACCTCGCGATGGGCGAGCTCGACTCCGCGATCGCGGCCGAGGCGCTGCGCGGCGTCGCCGAGGGATGCCGGCGCGCCGGCTGCGCGCTCCTCGGCGGCGAGACGGCCACGATGCCGGGCGTCTACGCGAAGCGCGATCTCGAGCTCGTGGGCTTCGGGGTGGGCGTCGTCGAGCGCGACCGCCTGATCGACGGCTCCTCGATCGGGGTCGGCGACGTCCTGATCGGCCTGGCCTCGAGCGGCGTCCACAGCAACGGCTACTCGCTCGTGCGCGCGATCGTGGACCAGGGCGTCCGCGCCGGGCGCTTCGACCTGCGCGACGCGCCGCCGGAGCTCAACACGTCGATCGCGGGCGCCCTCCTCGCGCCGACCCGGATCTACGTGAAGCCCGTGCTCAACCTGCTGCGCGACTTCACGATCCACGGGGTCGTCCACGTGACGGGAGGCGGCTTCGACGGCAACGTCCCGCGCGTCCTCCCGCGCGGCGTGCGGGCGCGCATCGACCCGGGCGCCTGGCCGCGCCCGCCGATCTTCGAGTTCCTCCAGCGCCACGGCGAGATCGCGGACGCCGAGATGCTGCGCGTCTTCAACTGCGGGATCGGCATGGTGCTCGTCGTGCCGCGGCTCGCGGCTCGCGACGTGTGCGAAAGGCTCCAGGCCATGGGCGAGCGCGCGTACGAGATCGGCGTGGTCGAGCGCAAGGCGCGCGACGAGGACCCGCCGCTCCGCTACGAGGCGCTCGAGGAGCGCCGCGGCGGATGAAGTCGATCGCGCTCGACGGCCCCGACGGCCGCCTGCGCGCGCGGCGCTGGGACGTCGTCGTGCTCGGGAGCGCGCTTCCGGGGCTCGTCGCGGCGGTGCGGATCGGAATGGCGGGCGCGCGCGTCCTCGTCGTCGCGGAGGACGCGGCCGCGCGCACGCCGCCGCTCCTCCTCGAGCCCTTCTACGCGGCGGGCGCCCGGCCCGACGGCGTGCTCCAGACCTGCCTCACGGCGCTCGGCGTCCCGCCCATCGAGCGGCGCGGCCTCGAGCGCCAGGAGACCGCCTACCAGGTGGTGGACCGGGAGGTGCGCGTCGACGTCGGCTCGCCCGCCCGGACGCAGGAGGAGTGGGTGGCCTGGGGCCTCGCGAAGCCGGAGCTCGCGCGCGACGCGCTGCGCGGGCTGGAGTCGGCGGCGCAGGCCGAGGCCGAGACGCTGCTCGAGACGCCCGTCGTCCGCCGCGCCGTGCGGCGGGGGGCCGCGCCGCGCGCCGGGGCCGCGGGCTCCGGGCGCCATCTGCGCGGCCTCCCGGCCTCGCTCTCGCGCCCGGAGCCCGCCCTCGCGCGGCTCCTCGACGCCCAGGTGCGCGCGCTCTCCAACCTCGCGAGCGCCCTCCCCTCGCCGGAGGCGCGCGCGCGCCTGCTCGGCGCGCCGCTCGAGGGCGCCGTCCGCTTCGCGCCCGGCCGCGGCGTCCGCGCGCTCCTGCGCCGGCGCCTCGAGCAGGTGCACGGCGAGATCCGCACCGCGCCCGGCGCGTTCGAGCTGGTCGAGATCGAGGGCCACCCGGGCCTCGTCATGCGCCGCGCGCGCGACGCCTGGCTCGGCCGCGCGCTGGTCCTGAACGCGCCCCCCGGCCGCCTCGCGGAGTTCCTGGCCGGAGCGGGCGGCGAGGTGGACGCGTTCCTCCGGGTCGCGCCCCCGCCGCGGCGGCGCGCCGCGGTGCAGCTCCGCGTCGTGCCCGAGGTGCTGCCCGAGGCGATGGCGGACCGCGTGCTCCTCCTCGACGAGGGCGACGACCCCGTTCGCCTCACGCTCCACGCGAGCGAGCGGGGGGTCCGCTACCACGACCTCACGGCGTCGATGGCCGTCGACGACGGCGCGGACCTCGCGGCCGCGCACGACCGGATCGAGGCCGCGGTGCGCCGCCTCCTGCCCTTCTCGGAGCAGCGCCTCGCGCGCGTGGCCGAGGCGCCGCGGCCCGTGTGGGACGACGAGCTCGCGCTCGCCGACCCGGCGGGCGCGGGCGGCGGCTGGCCCACGGAGGTCGAGATCCGGACGCCGCTCAAGCCCCCCGTCTTCGCGCTCCCGCGCGAAGAGCTGGCGGGCCTCGGCCCCGAGGGTGACCTTCTGCTCGGCTGGCAGGCCGGGGATACCATCGCCGCCGCGCTCCCGCGGCCGGCGCTCGGCTGACGGGGCGCCCGCGGCCGCGCGGGCCGGCCGAGGGGAGCTCCATGGCGGAGGCGACGACGGCGTTCGGCCGCGAGGCCGCGGCGGGGGAGCGCCGCTCGACCGCCCGGCTCTACGCGCGCCTCCTCGGCTACGCCCGCCCGTACGTGGCGATCCTCGCCGTCGGGATCGCCTGCTCGGGCGCGTACTCGGGCGCGCGCTACCTGCGCGCCTGGCTCGTGAAGCCGCTCGTCGACGACGTGCTCCCGCAGGTGAGCGCGAGCGGCGTCCCCGGCCTGCGCGACGTGCTGGCGAGCGTCCCGGGCGTCGGCGCGGCGACCGCGCCGCCGCCGGCCGCCGCCGAGGCGGAGCCGGGCGCCGACGCGGCGGAGCGCGAGCTGCGCGCCCGCCTCGAGGCCCGCGCCCGGGAGAGCCTCGGGCTCATCGTGCTCGCCGCGCTCGCGCTCGTGGTGCTGCTCCCGATCGCCCACTTCGGGCAGATCTACCTCGTCGACTGGACGCTCGGGCGCGTCCTCGTGGACATCCAGCAGCAGCTCTGCCGCAAGCTCCTCTCGCTCCCGCTCGGCTTCCACCACGGCGTCGCGCGCGGCGAGATGCTCTCCCGCACCATCAACGACGCGACCCGCGCGCACACCGCCCTCGACCTCGTGTTCGCGGAGGTGCTCCAGAACGGGCTCGCGCTCGTCCTCGGCGTCGCGCTCCTGTGCTGGATCTCGTGGGAGCTCACGCTGACCGTCGCGGTCTCGGCGCCCCTCGTCGCCGGCATCATCGCCCTCTTCGGGCGCCGCATCCGGAAGGCCTCCCGGCGCCGGCAGGAGAGCCTCGCCGGCGTGACCCAGCGCCTCGTGCAGATCCTGGCGGGCATCAAGGTGATCAAGGCGTTCCGCGCGGAGGCCGTCGAGTCCGAGCACTTCGAGCGCGAGAACATGCGCTACTTCCGCCGCAACATGAAGGTGGTGAAGAACCGCGCCCTGGCGCGCACCTTCGTCGAGGGCCTCAACAACGTGATCGGGGTCGCGGTGGTCCTCGTCGGGATGCTCCTCGTCGTGAACCACTGGGGCGTCTCGCTCGGGACGCTGCTCGCGTTCGCCCTCGCGATGCAGGTCACCTACCGCCCGATGAAGGACCTCACGAAGGCCTGGACGCAGCTCCAGGACGCGATGCCGGCCGCCGAGCGCTTCTTCGAGCTGCTCGACGCGCCCGGCGAGCCGCCCGACCCGCCGGACGCGCAGCCGTTCGAGGGGGTGCGCGAGGGCATCCGCTTCGACGGCGTCTCCTTCAGCTACGGGCGCGAGCCGGTGCTGCGCGACGTGACCCTCGACGTCCGCGCCGGCGAGACGGTCGCGATCGTCGGCCGCACCGGGTCGGGGAAGACCACGCTCGTCGACCTCCTGCTGCGCTTCTTCGAGCCCGACCGCGGCACGATCTCGATCGACGGCGTCGACGTGCGCCGCTTCGCGCGCCGCTCGCTCCTCGACCGCGCGGCCGTGGTGACGCAGGACCCCTTCCTCTTCGCCGGCTCGATCCGCGACAACATCCGCTACGGGGCGCAGGACGCGAGCGACGCCGAGGTGGAGCGCGCGGCCGCCGCCGCCCACGTGCTCGAGTTCGTGCACGAGCTGCCCGACGGCTTCGAGACCGACGTCGGCGACGCGGGCGTGCGTCTCTCGGGCGGCCAGCGGCAGCGCGTCACCATCGCCCGCGCGATCGTGCGGAACCCGGCGATCCTCGTCTTCGACGAGGCGACGAGCTCGCTCGACGCGAAGAGCGAGGCCGCCGTGCAGCGCGCCATCGAGAGCCTGCGCGAGGGGCGCACGACGCTCGTGATCGCGCACCGGCTCTCGACCGTGCGGCACGCGGACCGCATCGTGGTCCTCGAGCGCGGCCAGGTCGCGGCGTGCGGCACGCACGACGAGCTCCTCGCGAGGAGCGCGCTCTACCGCGAGCTGGTCTCGCTCCAGGGCCTCGGCGACGCGCCCGAGGCGGCGAGCGCATCGGCGTAGAGCCGCTCCACCTCGGCGGCGAGCACGGGCGGCGCGAAGAGCGTCTCCGCGCGCTTTCGCGCCGCGGCGCCGTACGCGCGCCGGAGGTCGGCGTCCGCGACCAGGCGGCGCAGGGCGCCCGCGAAGGCGGCGGGCGTCTCGTCGGCGAGGAGGCCGGTCTCGCCGTCGGCGACGATCTCGGGCAGCGCGCCACGCCGCGTCGTCACGGCCGGGATCCCGCACGCGGCCGCCTCGAGGAGCGCGCGGCAGGTGCCGTCGCTCCCGGGGACGAGGAACGTGAAGACGTCGATGCAGCGCAGCACGTCCGCGTAGTCCCCGCTCCGGTAGCCCGCGAACACCACGCGGCCCTCGAGGCCGAGCCGGCGGGCCGGCTCCTCGGCCAGGGCGGCGCGCCGGGTGCCGCGGCCGACGACGAGCAGCCGGGCGCTCGGCTCCTCGCGGAACAGCTGCGCGGCGGCGGCGAGGAGGAGCTCGAAGCGCCGATGCGGCTGGACGCGCGCCACGATGCCCACCACGCGGTGCTCGGGCGCGAGCCCGAGCGCGGCGCGCAGCGCGGGATCGGGCGCGCGGGGCGCGAAGCGCTCCAGGTCGACGGCGCCGAAGGCGCCGCGCAGCGGGCGGCCGCGTCGCGCCGGCCGACACGCGGCCGCGACGCCGGGCGAGACGCACAGAAGGCCGTCCGTCCCGGGCCCGAAGAGCCAACGCTGCCACGGCGCCCGCGGCAGCGGCTCGGCCTTGCGCCACGAGCGCACGACGGCCGCGCGCCGGCGGCTCCTGCGCAGGCCCGCAGCGCGGAGCGCGAGGACATGGTCGCGGGTGTGCCAGGCGTGCAGGACGTCGAAGCCGCGCGCCGCGACGAGCGCGCGCAGCCGGCGCGCGTCCGCGGCGTCGGCCACGGGCCGCGCCCCGCGCCCGCGCCCGAGCGCGAGCGCGGGCTCGAGGCCGCGCGCCCGCGCCTCGCCCGCCACGCCGCGCAGCCCCGGCTCCGGGGGCTCCGGGCAGGCCACCGCGACCTCGTGCCCGCGCGCGGCGAGGCCGCCCGCCAGCTCGAGCATCGGCGCGGCCGGCCCCGTCCACTTCCAGTCGCCGGTGAGGAGGAGGACCTTCACGCCGCGGGCGCGCCCGGCGCGCTCACGCGCGCACGCGCTCCACCGACAGGATGCCCTTGATGCGCTCGATCTCCTTCATGACCGCGGCGAGCGTGCGGACGTCGGTCACCCAGAGGTCGAAGCTCTGCGTGGCGGTCCGGTCGGGGTGCGTGGTGACGCGCGCCGCCCCGATGTTGACGCCCGCGGCGGAGATCGTCTTCGTCACCTTCGCGAGGAGGCCGGGCTCGTCGCGGGAGGTGACTCTCATGCGGATGCGGCGCGCCACCTGCGCCTCCGCGTCCCACTCCACGTCCACGCGCCGCTGCTTGTCGAGATGGAAGACGACGCGGCAGTCCTTCTGGTGCACCGTGATGCCGCGGCCGCGGGTCACGAAGCCGACCACGTCGTCGCCGGGAAGCGGAGCGCAGCAGTTGGCGAAGCGGACCAGGACGTCGCCCTGCCCCTCCACGCGGATCCCGGTGCTCGACGTGCGCGGCGGGCGGCGGAAGAGATCGCGCAGCCGCTTCGGCGCGCGCGGGGGGCGCTTCTCGCGCTCGCTCTCGGGCTCGGGCCGCCAGTCGGGCTTCAGCGCCCGCACGACGGTCGCAGCCGGCACGCGCCCGTAGCCGACCGCGGCGAGAAGGTCGTCCAGGTTCCCGCGCGCGCGCACGCGCGCCACCTCGTCGAGCTCTCCCCGCTCGAGCGCGCGCGCCAGCGAGAGCCCCGCCTGGCGCATCTCCTTCTCGAGGAGCGAGCGGCCGAGGTCGCGCGCGCGCTGGTTCTCCGCGATGCGGATCACGTGCCGGATCTTGCTCCGGGCGCGGCCCGAGACGACGAAGTCGAGCCAGTCCTTGCTCGGCCGCTGCGCCGGGTTCGTCAGGATCTCGACCGTGTCGCCGTCCCGCAGCACGTGCTTCAGCGGGACCATCTTCCCGTTCACCCGCGCGCCGGCGCAGCGCTCGCCGACCTGGCTGTGGATCGCGAACGCGAAGTCCACCGGCGTCGCGCCCTTCGGCAGGTTCACGACGTCGCCCTTCGGCGTGAAGACGAACGTCGCGTCCGGGAACAGGTCGACCTTCAGCACGTCGAGGAACTCGTGCGGGTCGTCGAGCTCCTGCTGGCGCTCCATGAGCTGGCGCAGCCAGTCGAACTTCTCGTCCTCGCGCGGGCTGCGCTCGCCGCCCTCCTTGTACTTCCAGTGCGCGGCGATGCCGAACTCCGCGTTGCGGTGCATGTCCTGGGTGCGGATCTGCACCTCCATCCGCTCGCCGTAGGGGCCGATCACGGTCGTGTGCAGCGACTGGTACCCGTTCGGCTTCGGCAGCGCGACGTAGTCCTTGAAGCGCGCCGGCACCGGCGCCCAGAGCGAGTGCACGATGCCGAGCGCGCCGTAGCAGGCCTCGCGCCCGCCCTGGAGCACCACGCGGAACGCGATCACGTCGTAGATCTCGTCCAGCGTGACGCCCTGCGACTGCATCTTCTGGTGGACGGACGCGAGCTCCTTCTGGCGCCCCGTCACCTCCGCGACGAGGCCCGCCGCCGCCAGCTTGCTGGAGAGCGCCCCGATCACCTCCTCCACGTAGCGCTGGCGCTGCTTGCGGCTGCCCTTCAGCGTGCGCTCGAGCTCGGCCGCCGCCTCCGCGTGGAGCGCGCGGAAGGCGAGGTCCGCCAGCTCGCGCCGCACCCAGTCGATGCCGAGGCGATGCGCCAGCGGGACGTAGATCTCCTCCGTCTCCTGCGCGATCCGCCGCCGCGCCTCCTCGTCCATGTACTCGAGGGTGCGCATGTTGTGGAGCCGGTCGGCCAGCTTGATCAGGAGGATGCGGATGTCCTTCGACATCGCGACGAGCATCTTCCGGAAGTTCTCGGCCTGGCGCTCCTTGGCGGACTTGAACTCCAGCTTCGAGATCTTCGTGAGGCCCTCGACCAGGAAGGCGACCTGGTCGCCGAACAGCCGCCGCACCTCCTCGACGGACGCGAGCGTGTCCTCGACCGTGTCGTGCAGGAGGCCGGCCGCGATGGTGAGCGCGTCGAGCCGCATCTCGGCGAGGATGCCGGCCACCTCGAGCGGGTGGACGAGGTAGGGCTCGCCCGAGAGCCGCTCCTGCCCCTCGTGGACCTTCGCCGAGAACACGTACGCCCGCTGGAGCAGCGTGAGGTCGCACTCCGGGTCGTACTCCAGGATGCGATCGGCGATGTCGTTGAAGCGCAGCATCCCGCTCCGGCCGCCCCCCCGGGTCCCCGGCGGCCCCCGGGAGACGCGGTTTCCCCTGTGGGATCGGCGCGTTGGCGAAGGTATCGGAGCCCCGCGGGCGCCTCAATCGCGCCGCGCGGCGACCCGCGCGAGCAGCCGCTTCATCAGCTCCTCGCGGCGGTCGTACAGGCGGTAGCCGGCCGGGTCGCGCAGGTAGCCGCGGGCCTCGGGGTGGCGCTCGCGCAGCGTCTCCTCGCCGAGCTCGTCGCGCAGGCGCGCCAGGCGATCGCGCTTCTCGAGGAGCGCCTTCGTCAGGATCGGCATCACCACCGAGTAGTCGCACTGGAAGCTCTCGGTCGTGCGGCGATAGTGCGCCTTGTCGACCTTGCCCCAGGTCACCGCCTCGGCCGGCGGGCAGCTCGAGAGCGAGCCGTCGGTCACGGGCGCGGTCGTGATCTGGACGTCGTACAGGAAGCCGCGCGCGTCCTCGAACCCGAAGATCTGCGAGAGTGCCGGCTCGGGCTGGAGGTTGTAGTTCTTCGGCACGCCGCCGCCGAGGATCAGCGTGCCGAGGTTGCGCGCCTCCGACTCGAACAGGCCCCAGTGGTGGTACGCGCACGACTCGAACACCTCGCCGTGGAGGTCGAGCTCGAACGCGTAGCCGGGTCCTCCCGCCTCGCGCTCGGCCCAGAGCTTCACGGAGTTGAGGAAGACGCTCCCGTCCGCCGGCGCGCCGACGAAGACGGGGATCGCCTTGCGCGCGCAGAGCGCGAGCAGCCCTTCCCGCGCGTTCACGGCCCGCTCGGCGGCCGCGTAGTGGCGGCCCAGCAGGTGGCGGAACTCGCAGCCCGTCATCTTGCGCTGGAACTCGGGCCGCCGGAGCAGCGCGCACAGCCACGCGTCCGTGTCGAGCAGCACCGACTCGGGAAAGCCGATGTCGGTGATGCGGATGATCTCCTCGTCGCGGAGCTGCGCGTCGTCGCCGAAGATCGGGACCTCGCGGAAGTCGCCCTCGCGCACCGACTCGAGCGCGCGGTGGCCGTCGTGGTAGCAGATCGCGTCCGTGACCGAGATCCAGCCGAACCAGCCGGTGTCCAGAAGCGGGTTGAGCCACGCGTAGTGCTGCCCCGAAGCGGTCACCGGCCCCGCGACCGAGAGCGTCATCGGAAGCCCGAGCCCGACCGCCTCGTCGAGCAGCGCCCAGACGCGGCGCAGGAAGCCGCCGCCGAACGACGGGTACGAGCCCTCCAGCAGCTCGTCGAGCGCGCGCGCTTCGTGGACGGGGCGGTGCAGGAGCGGGGCGCCGGCCTGCGAGGACGCGGCGTGGCGGTGCGAATCCTTGCGCGTGGGCATGCGGCCAGTGTAGCGGGTGGCACACCGTCATCTCGGCCAGCCGGCGCGGGCGTTGTGCGAGCTTCGGAGGGAAGTCCCGCCCGAAGCGGACTCGCGGAGCGACGCAGGGCTCGTACGGGAGACCACCGGTGCACGCGCGAGGAATCCCGGCGCGCCCCGTTCCGAACGCCGTTTCGGCGTCTCAGCGCAACAGCCCCGCCCGCGCCGGCCACACGACGTCGCGCCCGTGCACGCGGCGCGCGTCGGCTCCCGCGCCGCGGCGCTCGGCGTCGACGATCTCGCGTACGGCGGCGACGCAGCGGTCGAGCGCTTCGTTCACGACGACGTAGTCGAAGAGCTCCACCGCCTCGAGCTCGCGGCGCGCGAGCTCGAGGCGCGCGCGGATCACGTCGGGGCCGTCGCTCCCGCGCCCGCGCAGCCGCGCCTCGAGCGCCTCGCGCGAGGGCGGCAGCAGGAACACGAGGCGCGCGTCCGGGCGGCGCGCGCGGATCTGGCGCGCGCCCTGCACGTCGATCTCGAGCAGGAGGTCGACGCCCTTCGCGAGCGGGCCGTCGATCGCGGCGCGGCTCGTGCCGTAGCGGTTGCCGGCGTACTCGGCGTGCTCGAGGAAGGCGCCCTCCGCCGCGAGCTCGGCGAACCGCTCGCGCGAGACGAACCAGTAGTCGACGCCGTCGCGCTCGCCGGGCCGTGGCGCGCGCGTCGTGTGCGACACGGAGAAGCGGAGATTCGAATCGGACGCCACCAGCGCCCGGCACACCGTGGTCTTCCCGGTCCCGGACGGCGCGGACACGACGAACGGGATGCCGCGCCGGCTCGGCGCAGGCTCAGGATTCGCCGCCACCCTCGTCGCCCTGCTCGAGGCGCGCGGCGATCGTCTCCGGGTTGATCGCGGAGAGGATCACGTGGTCGCTGTCCGTCACGAGGATCGAGCGCGTGCGCCGGCCCTGCGTCGCGTCGACGAGCTTCCCGCGCCCGCCCGCCTCCTCGCGCAGGCGCCGCATCGGGGACGACTGCGGGGAGACGATCGCGATCACGCGCGCCGCGGCGACGAGGTTGCCGTAGCCGACGTTCAGCATGCGCGGCGGCGCCGCGGCGCGGCCGTCCACGGGGCCCGCGGGACGCGCCTTACTCGACATTGAGCACCTGCTCGCGCATCCGCTCGAGCTCGGTCTTGAGCTCCACGACCAGGTGCGCGACCGGGGCGTCGCCGGCCTTCGAGCCGACCGTGTTCGCCTCGCGCCCCATCTCCTGCAGCAGGAACTCGAGCCGCCGCCCCACCCCGCCGGCGCCGAGGTCGAACGCCGCGCGGAACTGCTCGGCGTGGCTGCGCAGCCGCACGAGCTCCTCCGTGACGTCGAGCCGGTCCGCGGCCCAGACGATCTCCTGCGCGAGCCGCGCCGGGTCGACGACGCCGGTCTCGGCCGCGAGCTGCTCCGCGCGCTTGCGGAGGCGCTCGCGCGCCGCCGCCTGCACCGCGCCGGTGCGCTCCGAGAGGCGCTCGACCAGCGCGTCCACGCCCGCGAGCCGCTCGCGCAGCTCCCGCTCGAGCGCCTCGCCCTCGGCGCGCCGCATCGCGAGCGCCTCGTCCGCCGCGCGCGACGCCGCCTCGGCGAGCGCTTGCCCGAGCGCCTCGTCGGGCAGCTCCGGCTCCGCGAGCCGCGCGACGCCCGGGAGCGCGAGGAGGCGTCCCACGTCGAGCGCGCCGCCGAGCCCGTGGCGCGCGGCGAGCGAGCGCGCCGCCTGCACGTAACGCGCCGCGACCTCCTCGTCGATGCGCAGCGACTCCATGGGCGCGCCCGCGCGCGCGGTGACCGTGACCTCCACCTTCCCGCGCGCGAAGCGGCCGTGCAGCCGCCGTCGCACGTCGGGCTCGAAGCGCGCGAGGGCGCGCGGGAGCCGCACCTGGAGGTCGAGGTGGCGCTGGTTCACGCTCCGCACCTCGAGCTGGAAGGCCGCGCCGGCCACCTCGAGCTCGGCCCGCCCGAAGCCGGTCATGCTGGCGATCACCGCAGCGTCCCCGCCCGGCGCACCGCCGCCGCGGCGGCCGGCAGGCGGCGGCGGATCTCGCGCGCGGTCGCCGTCGCGGTCCCCACCTTGCGCACCACCACGGACGCCGCGGCGTTCCCGATCACGGCGGCCTCGAGCAGCGTCGCGCCCGCGAGCCGCGCCAGCGTGAGCGCCGTGATCGCGGTGTCCCCGGCGCCCTGGACGTCGAACACCTCGCAGCGCTCGATCGGGACGTCGATCCCAGCCGCGACGTCGTCGAAGACCGTCATGCCGTCGGCACCGCGGGTCACGATCACCGCGCTCCCGCCGAGCCGCCGGCGCAGCTTGGCCACCGCGCCTGCGAGCTGCTCGCGCGTGCGCACCGGCAGCCCCGTCAGCACCTCGACCTCGCGCACGTTCGGCTTCACGAGGCTCGCGCCGCGGTACGCCTCGAGGTGTCCCTTGGGATCGACCGTCACCGGGACCTCGGCCGCCCGCAGCCGGCGCATCCAGCGGCGCACGACGGCCGGGACGAGGAGCCCCTTGCCGTAGTCCTCGAGGATCGCGCCGTGCACGCGCGGGAGCGCGTCGAGGAGGACGCGCTCGAGCCGGGCGACCGCCTCCTCGGGAAGCGGCGCGTCCGTCTCGCGGTCGAAGCGCAGCATCTGCTGCGAGCGCGCCTCGACGCGCGTCTTCCGCGTCGTGGGCCGCCCCTCGACGCGCACGACCCCGGAGGGATCCGCACCGAGCTCCTTCAGCAGGTCGACGAGCCGCTCGCCGGCCCGGTCGTCGCCCACCGCCGCGCAGAGGAGCGCGTCGGCGCCCATGGCGAGCGCGTTGCGCAGCACGTTGCCCGCGCCGCCGAGCGTGATGGACTCGCGCTGCACGTGCACCACCGGGACGGGCGCCTCGGGGCTCACCCGCTCGACCTCGCCCCAGAGGTACTCGTCGATCATCGCGTCCCCGACGACGAGGACGCGCAGCCGCTCGAAGGAGTCGACGAGGCGCTCGAGCCGCCGCACGTCGAGCCGCGCACCGCGCGCCGCGCTCACCGGGCCAGCCCCCGCGCCGCGAGCTCGCGCGTCGCCTCGTCGAGGCGGTCCTCCGCGGGCTGCTCGCGCACCCAGTCGAGGAGCTCGCGCAGCCCCTCCGCGAACGCGACGCGCGGCTCGTAGCCGAGCTCGCGCCGGATCCGCGTCACGTCGGCGACGCAGTGGCGGACGTCGCCGGCGCGGAAGCGGCCCGGGACGTCGGGCGGCTCCGCCGCCCCGAGCGCGGCGCCGAGGCGCTCGGCCACCTCGAGGATGCGGGTCGCGCGGCCGGTGCCCACGTTGTACACGCGCCCCGCCGCCTCGGGGCGCTCGAGCGCGAGCCGGTTCGCCTGCGCGACGTCCGAGACGTGCACGAAGTCCCGCGTCTGGAGGCCGTCCTCGTAGACGAGCGGCCGGCGGCGGTTCAGGATGCGGGAGGCGAAGATGGCGAGGACGCCCGTGTAGGGGTTCGAGAGCGACTGGCGCGGCCCATACACGTTGAAGTAGCGCAGCGCCACCGTCGGGATCTCGTACGCCGCGCCCACCGCGAGACAGAGCTCCTCGTGATCGCGCTTGGTCACGGCGTACACCGACGTCGGGCACAGCGGCTTCGTCTCGGGCGTCGGCGCCGGGACGAGCGCGCGGCCCGCCTCGTCGCGCAGCTCCCACTCGCGCGCGGCCACCTGCTCCGCGCGCCGCGGCGGCGGGAACACCGGGCGGCCGCCGGCGTCGAGGTAGAGCCCTTCGCCGTAGATCGACATCGACGACGCCACCACGAGACGCCGGATCGCTCCGCGGCGCGCGACGACCTCCTCGAGCAGGACGGCGGTCCCCAGGCTGTTCTCGCGCACGTAGCGCGCGATCTCGTACATCGACTGGCCCACGCCGACGGCTGCGGCCTGGTGCACCACGGCCTCCACGCCCTCGAGGGCGGAGGCGAGCGCGGCGCGGTCGAGGAGGTCGCCGACGACGAGCTCCGCGGCGGGGTGGAGGTACGCCGGGCGCTTCCGGTCCGCGCCGTGGACCTGCGCCGCGAGCGCGTCGAGGACGCGCACCTCGCAGCCCGCGGCGACGAGCGCGTCGACCAGGTGCGAGCCCACGAAGCCCGCGCCCCCCGTGACGAGGACCCTCATCCCGGCTGCTCCCCGGCCGCGAGCCGCGCGAGCCCCGCGCCGGCCGGGCGCCCGCGCAGATGCCAGGCGAGGAGGCGCACGTCCTCGATCCAGCGCGCTCTCCGGCCCCGCGAGAGCGGCGCGGCGACCCAGCCCGTCGCCACGCGGAGCGCGGTCTTCGCCACGCGGAGGGCGAACGCCGCGCGCGCCACGGACGGCCCGCGGTTCTTCTCGTAGAAGTGGTACAGCGAGCGGTGGTACTCGATCCGCGTCTCGGCGGGAAGGCGCTTCTTGCTCGTCGCGCCGTGGTGGTGGATCACCCGCACGTCCGGCAGGTGCACCACCTTCCAGCCCGCGCGCCGGATGCGCCAGCACCAGTCCGTCTCCTCGAGGAACATGAAGTAGTCCTCGGGCAGCAGCCCCGCCGTCTCCAGCACCTCGCGGCGCACGACGAGGCACGCGCCGAGCACGGCCTCGACCGCGATCGGGCCGGGGTGCTCGTAGCGCTTCGAGGGGTAGCGCAGCGGCGCGATCGTCTCGAGCAGCGACTTCGGGACGACCTCGCTCACGAGGTTGGGCACGCTGTGCACCGAGTTCTGCTTGTGCCCGTCGGGGTCCACGAGCTGCGGCCCCACGACGCCGACCGCCGGGTTCGCGTCGAGGTAGCGGACGCAGCGCTCGAGCGCGCCCGGGAGCACGACGGTGTCGTTGTTGAGGAGGACGCAGTGGCGGCCGCGCGCGCGGCGCAGCCCGGCGTTGTTGCCCGCCGCGTAGCCGACGTTGCGAGGGAGCTCGATCAGCTCGGCCCACGGAAAGCGCGCCCGCACCGCGGCGGCGGAGCCGTCTTGCGAGGCCTGGTCGACGACGAGCGTCTCCGTCTCGATCCGGTCGGGCGCCGCGCGCCCGCGCACCTCCCGCTCGACGGACTCGAGGCACGCCTCGAGCAGCGCGCGGCCGTTCCAGCTCACGATCACGATGCTGAGGTCGATCACGCGGCCCCCCGCACCGGCGAGGCGCCCTCGGGCCGGAGCGCGGGGAGCGCCGCCGCCACCGCGCGCTCGGGCGCGATGCGCGCGAGGCAGCGGTGGTCGATGGGACACTCGCGCAGGTAGCACGGCCGGCAGGGGACGTCCTCGGTGAGGATCTGGACGCGCTCGAGGTTCAGCGCCGTCTTCTCGAGGCTCGTCGGGCCCATGAGGACCACGCACGGGACGCCGAACGCCGCGGCGACGTGGCGCAGGCCGGCGTCGTTGCAGAGCACGACGCGCGCGCGCCGGACGAGCGCCTTGAGCGCGCCGAGGCCGACGTTCCCGGTGAGGTCCGCGGGACGGCTTCGCATCGCCGCCGCGATGCGCGCCGCGAGGGCGCGCTCGCCGGGCGCGCCGACGAGCGCGACCTGTGCGCCCGCCTCCGCGAGGAGGTCCGCCGCGCGCGCGAAGTGCCCCGGAGGCCACTGCTTCGAGGGGCCGAAGCTCGCGCCCGGCGCGAGGAGGGCGAGCGGCGCGCCGGCGTCGAGGCCCGCGCCGGCGCACGCGGCCGCGGCCTCGGCCTCCTCCTCGTCGGTCACGAAGAGCTCGAGATGCGTCCCGCGCGCCGGGCCGCCGACCGCCTCCACGAGGCCGAGCACGTGCAGCTCGCGCGGGACGAGCGGGCCGCCTCGCCCGGCGCGCGCGGCCGAAGGCAGCGGCACCGGCTGGTGGAGAAGGAAGCGCCGGCCCCCCCGCGCGTAGCCCACGACGTGGCGGACGCCGGCCGCGCGCATGAGGAGGGCGGAGGAGAACGAGTCGGGGAGACACACGCCGAGGTCGAAGCGGCGGCCGCGGAGCGCGAGCCCCTCGCGAAGCGGCGCGAGCGCGCCGCCGCCCTCGGCGAGCGGGAGGCGCTCGTCGAACCAGGGCGCGCCCGCGAGGAGGGGGAGCTGGCTCGCGCGCAGCAGGAGCGCGATGCGCGCCTCGGGAAACCCCGCGCGGAGCGCCCGGAAGCCGGGCGTCGCCATCACGACGTCGCCCGTCCAGTTCGGGCCCCGGACGAGAATTTCCCTAGGATTTTTCATGGGTTAGATCGCGACCCTAGCATCCGGGTGCGGCCCCTGCCAGAAGCGCGCGGGCGGCGGCGACGACGGCTTCGGCGGGGATCTGCGCCATGCAGAGCGCGGCGCTGCAGCCGCGCCGGCACGGGCTGCAGGCGACCGGGAAGCGCACGGTGCGCGAGGGCGTGCCGGGCCACGGCGCGTTCTCGACGGGATCGGTCGGCCCGAGGAGCTGGACGACCGGCGTCCCGACGAGGGACGCGACGTGAAGCGGCCCGGTGTCGCTGCCGACGTAGAGCCGCGAGCGCGCGAAGAGCGCCGCGAGGTCGCCGAGCCCGGGCGTCGCCGGCGCGAGCGCCGCCGCGCCGCCCGACGCCTTCACGACGGCCTCCGCGAACGCCCGGTCGTCGCGCGCCGGGCCGACGGTGACGAGGCTCGCGACGCCGTCCTCCTCGCGCAGCGTGCGCGCTACGCGCCCGTAGCCCTCCGGCGTCCAGCGCTTGTGCGGCGTCGCGTCGCTCGTGCCGGGGTGGATCACGACGGGCGCCGGCGCCCCGCCGAGCGCGCGATCCACGCGCGCGGCGGCGTCCGGCTCGATCCGCAGCGGGCGCCGCGCGGGCGGCGCCGCGACGCCGAGGAAGCGCACGAGGGCGTCGTTGCGCTCGAAGCGGCTGGCGCGCGGGGGGTCGAGGACGGCGCGGTCGTGGGCGAACAGCCAGCCGAGCTCGCGCCCGTAGGGCGGCGCGTAGGCGACGCGCCGCGGCGCGCCGCTCGCGGCGGCGAGCATTCCGCTCTTCAGGATGGAGTGGAAGTCGACCACGAGCTCGAAGCGGCGCGCGCGCAGCTCGCGCGCGAACGCGCGCCACGTGCGCGCGAGGGTGCGAACGCGGCCGCGCCGGAGCGCCTCGCGCAGCGCGGGGCGCGGGAAGACGAGCACCTCGTCGATCCACGGCTGGCCGCGCAAGAGGCTCGCGGACGGCGGCTCCACCAGCCAGCAGAGCTGGGCGCCCGCGAACGCCGCGCGCAGCGCGCTCGCCGCCGGCAGCGTCCGCACGACGTCGCCGACGGCGCCGAGGCGGATCACGAGGATGCGTTCGGCCTCGGGCGGGCGCTCGAGGGCGTTCACACAGCGGACGATCGGACGACCTCGCGTGCCGGAGGGGGGCTGTTAGGATACCGGCCCATGCGCTCCCCCCGCATCCTCTCGTTCTACGTGGCGCGCGAGGTGCTGCAGTACGCGGCGCTCGGGTTCCTCGGCGTGGGGGCCATTCTCCTCACCCAGAACGCGCTGCGCCAGCTCGAGGACTTCGCGTCCGTGGGTCTCACGGCGGGGGACGTCCTCGCGATCCTCGGCGCGCTGGTCGCGATGCTGTCGTCCTACGCCGTGCCGGTCGCGTTCCTGTTCGGCGTCCTCGTCGCGGTCGGGCGCCTCTCCGCGGACTCCGAGCTCAAGGCCATGCGCGCGCTCGGCGTGAGCCTCGCGCAGTTCGCGTGGCCGTTCGTCGCGATCGCGGCCGGGGTCTCGCTCCTCACGGCGTGGCTCCTCGCGGAAGTGGAGCCGGCGGCGCGCACGCGGCTGCGCGCGGTGGCCGCAGACATCGCCTCGCGCGGGCAGCTCGTGGAGCCGGGCACCTTCCGCCGCCTCGACCGCGAGGGGCTGCGGCTGCTCTTCGTCGAGGAGCGCGGCGACGACGACGTGCTGCGCCGCGTGCTCGTCTCCGACCGCAGCGAGCCCGCGCGGCCCTTCACCGTCGTGGCGGCGCGCGCGCAGCTCCGGCTGGACCCGGAGAACGCGCGGGCGCACCTGATCCTCGCGGACGGCGACATCCACTTCGAGCCGGAGGACCCGCACGGCGACGGCTACCGGCGGATCGGCTTCGGGACGTTCGACTACTCGTTCGACGTCTCCTCGCTGCTCGGGAACGACCCGTGCCAGGTCCAGCCGTCGGAGATGGACTCCCGCCGCATCCGCGAGATCATCCACCACTTCCGCACGCACGGCGGAAAGCCGCCCGAGTGCCTGCGCGTGAAGACGCCCGAGCGCTACGAGATCCAGTACCACCGCCGGCTCGCGCTGCCCGTCGCGCCGCTCCTCTTCGCCTTGCTCGGCGTCTCGCTCGGCATCCGCCGCACGCGGGGCGCGCGCTCGCTCGGGATGCTGCTCTGCATCGCCCTCGTGTTCGGGTACTACGCCCTGCTCTCGCTCGGGACGTTCCTCGCCGAGGACGAGAGGCTGCCCGCCGGCCTGGCGCTCTGGCTCCCGAATTTCGTGTTCGGCGCGGCCGCGGTGCCCCTTCTCCTGCGGGCTCGCAGCGCTGAGTCCTGACGCGCGTGGCCGAGGCGCCCCCGGGCTTCCGGCGCCTCCGGCGCGGCGGCTGCGAGCTCGTCGTCGATGCGGAGATCGAAGAGGCCGCGGTCGCGGCGGGGCTGCTCGAGCCGGACGCCTTCGAGCGGGCCTTCGCCGCGCGCCACGGCCGCGGGCGCGCGCCGACCGCGCTGCTCCAGCTCGGCGCGGGCGGCCCGCGCATCCACCTGCGGCGCCTGCTCCACGGCGGCGTGCTGGGGCCGCTCCTGCGCGGCAGCTTCCTCGGCGCGCGCCGGCCGCTCGCGGAGCTGCACGTGACGCGCGTGCTCCACCGCGGCGGCGTGCCCGTGCCCCGGCCGGCGCTCGCGCTCGCGCGCCGCCGCGCGGGGCCTCTGCGCGCGCTCGCGGTCGGGACGTGGTTCGAGGAAGGGACGGTGGACGCGCACGACTTCCTCGCCGCCGCTCCCGACACCAGGCGACGTCTTGCCGCGGCCGCCGCCGCCGGCCGCGCGGTGCGCCGCTTCCACGACGCGGGCGGCCGTCACGCGGACCTCCACGTCGGAAACCTCCTGCTGCGCGAGCGGCCGTCGGGCTTCGAGTGCATCGTCGTCGATCTGGACAAGGCCCGCCTCGGCGCGGATCCGACGCCCGCCGAGCGCATGGCGGAGCTGATGCGCCTCTTCCGCTCGCTCGTGAAGCGCGGCCACCTGGAGCGCGTCGGCGCCCGCGGCTGCGCGCGCTTCCTGAGCGCCTACTGCGCCGACGACCGCCGCCTGCGCGCCGCCCTCCTGCGCCGCCTCGACCCCGAGCTGCGCAAAGTCGCCCTCCACCGCGTCGGCTACCGGGTGTAGCCCCCACTTCGGGGACGTTCCACTTAGCTCACGAGGGGGACACTCCTCGAGTCGACCTCGGGCTTTCGCGAGCGTCCGCTTTCGTCGCCGGGTGGAGCTCCCCTTCGTCGGCTCGGTGGAACGCGCCCCGATGCCCCGCGCAGCCTCGTCCCCGGCGCGATCCGCGGCCGTGGAGTGTCCCTCTCGTGAGCTAAGTGGAACGTCCCCTTCGTGGGACTAAGTGGAACGTCCCCTTCGTGGGATCCGGTCCGCGGTCCAGTCGGCGAGGGGGGGGACACCTTGCAGCTCGAGTGCGAGGACGCGGAGGTGGAGGGAGTCCGTCCAGGCGGGGTCGAGCTTGACGGCGTCCTTCTCGGTCGTGAGCCAGAGGGGCGCATGGGCGGCGAGGCCGGCGAGGTCCGCCGCGCGATAGCGGTGGTGGTCCGCGAAGCGCCGCTCGGCGACGACGCGCGCCCCGAGCGACTCGACCGTGCGCCGGAACGCGGCGGGCCGCGCGAGGCCCGAGAGGAGCCCGACCTCGCGCCCGCGCAGCGACTCGGGGGGCTCCGGCGCGCCGTGCCCGAGCGGCCGCAGCGCGGCGGGCGCGCGCCGGACGGCGAAGCGGGCCGCCGCCCCGGCGTGCGCGGCGACGCGCGCCTCGTCCTCGGGCGCGAGCGGGCCGTCCATCACCACGATCGCATCGGCCCGGCGCAGCGCCGCAGGCGGCTCGCGCAGCGGACCGCGCGGCAGCACCGCCCCGTTGCCGAGCCCTTCCGCGCCGTCGAGGACCACGACGTCGAGGTCGCGCGCGAGCCGGTGGTGCTGGAAGCCGTCGTCGAGGACGAGCACCTCGGCGCCGAAAGCGCCCACGGCGCGCCGGCCCGCGCGCGCCCGATCGCGCGCCACGAGCACCGGGACGCCCGGCGCGTGCGCCGCGAGGACGAGCGGCTCGTCGCCCGCGCGCGCGGCGGTGCTGCGCAGGCCGACGCCGTCGGAGACGAGCTCGACCTCCTCCCCGCCCGCGCGCCCGTACCCGCGGCTCGCGAGCGCGCAGCGCAGCCCGCGCGCGTGGAGCGCGGCCGCGAGCGCGGCCGCGAGCGGCGTCTTGCCCGAGCCCCCCGCCGTGATGGCGCCGACGCTCACCACGGCGCACGGAAGCCGCGTCGCCTCGAGCCAGCCGCGCTCGTACGCCGCGCGGTGCGCGCGCGCGCCCGCGGCGTAGACGCCCGCGAGCCCGGCCACGGGGAGGAGGAGCACCCGCCGCCACGGCGGATCCCGCCGCGCGTCGAGCCACGCCGGGCGCGCGGTCACCGCCGCTCCGCCGCGGATCCGCGCACGCGCTCCACGAGCGCGAGCGCGCGCTCCGTCGCCCCGCGGTGCGGGGCGAGGGCCGCGCGCGCGAGCGCCCCGCGCGCGGCTTCCGCGCCGGGGTCGCGCAGCGCGGCCACCAGGTCGGCCGCGAGCGCGGCGGCGTCCGCGACCCGCACGGCACCGCCCGCCGCGAGGAGGAGCGCCGCCGCTTCGCGCACGTTCTCGGTGTGCGGGCCGAAGCGAGGCGCCCGCCCCGCGTGGGCCGCCTCGACCGGGTTGTGCCCGCCGACCGCCGCGAGCGTCCCGCCGACGAACGCCACCGCGGCCACGGCGTACATCCCGGGCAGCTCGCCGATCGAGTCGAGCAGCAGCACCTCGCCGCGGGCGAGCGGACGCGGCTCGAGACGCGAGCGCCGGCGCAGCGCCCGGCCGCGCGCGCGCACGCGCCACTCGACCTCGTCGAAGCGCTCGGGATGACGCGGGGCGAGGACGAGCGCCGCCGCGAGCCCGGCGCGCTCCGCGGCGTCGAGGGCGTCGAGCGCCGCGTCCTCCTCGCCCGCGTGCGTGCTCCCGGCGACGACGAGCGGCGCGTCGCGCAGGAGCGGCGCCAGCGCAGGCGGCGGCGCCGGCGGCTCCCGCGGCGCGTCGAGCTTGAGATCCCCGGTCACCTCGAGGCGCGCCGGGTCCGCGCCGAGCGCGAGGAAGCGCGCCGCGTCCTCGTCGCTGCGCGCCCCGATCGCGGCGAGCGCGCGGAGGACCGGCCGCACGAGCGGCGCGACGCGCCGGTAGCGCGGGAGGCTCCGGTCCGAGAGCCGCCCCGACACGACGAGCGGCGCGACGCCGCGCCCGCGTGCGCCGAGGATCCAACTCGGCCAGAGCTCCGTCTCGACGAGCACGAGCAGCGACGCGGGCACCCGCCGAAACGCGGCCGCCACGCACCACGGGTGATCGAGCGGCGCCAGCGCCGACGGCACCTCGGGCAGCGTGCGGCGCAGGAGGTCGCGCCCCGTGAGCGTCGTCGCGGAGGCCGCGACCGGGACGCCGCGCGCGGCGAGCCCCTCGAGCAGTCGGCTCGCCGCGCGCACCTCGCCGACGCTCGCCCCGTGCACCCACACGCAGCCCGGCGCCGCGCGCGGCCGCGCGCCGAGCCGCTCGCGGAGCCCGTGCCGGAGCGCCGGGCGCGCGGCGAGGAGCGCGAGGCCGGGCGGGAGCGCCGCGGCCGCGCCGAGCGCGGCCACGCTATGCGCGAGCGGCCCCACGCAGCATCTCCTCCGCGATGTCGCCCGCGCGGCGCGCCGCGCCGCCGCCGCCGAGCCGCGCGCGCAGCGCGAGGAGCCTGCGCCCTTGCGCGGGGCCCGCGGGCCCTTCGAGCAGCTCGCGCAGCGCAGCCGCGATGCGCGGCGGCCGCGCCGCCTCCTGCACGAACTCGGGAACGACCGGAGCGCCCGCGATCAGGTTCACCATCGCGAGCGAGGGGACGCGCAGCACGCGCCGCGCGATCGCGGCCGTGAGCGGGTGCGCGCGCGCGGCGACGACCATCGGCGTCCCGAGGAGCGCGATCTCGAGGGTCGCCGTGCCGGGCTTCACGAGCGCGGCGTCCGCGGCGCGCACGGCGTCGTAGGTCGCGCCCTCCACGACGGAGAGCGGGAGACCCGCCGCGGCTGGCTCGCGCGCGAGGAGCGCGTCGAGGTCCGCGCGCGCGAGGCTCGGGGCGAGCGCGAGCGCGAAGCGCACGCGCGGGTCGCCCGCCGCGACGAGCCGCGCCGTCTCGAGCTGGAGCGGCAGCGAGCCGCGCAGCTCGTTGCGCCGGCTGCCCGGGAGGAGCGTCACGAGGCGCGCCTCTTCGTCGAGGCCGAGGCGGCGCCGCGCGGCGCGCCGGTCGCCGCCGTCGCGCGCGGGGGGCGCCAAGCGGTCGACGAGAGGATGGCCGACGAACTCGACGCGCAGCCCCGTGCCCGCGTACGCGGCCGCCTCGAACGGGAAGATCACCGCCATGCGGTCGACGCGGCGCGCGATCTTGCGCACCCGGTAGCCGCGCCAGGCCCACACCTGCGGGCTCACGTAGTAGAGGACGCGGGCGCCGGCGCGCCGCGCACGGCGCGCGAACGGGATGCAGAAATCGGGGGAGTCGACCAGCACGACGAGCTCGGGCCGGGCCGCCTCGAGCGCGCGACCGAGCCGGCGCCACGCGCCTGCGACGCGTCCGGCGTCGCGCAGCACCTCCACGAGCCCGCCGATCGCGAGCTCGCGCTGGTGGACCACGAGCTCGACGCCGGCCTTGTCCATGGCGCCACCGCCGAGCCCGAGGAAGCGCGCGTCCGGGCGGCGCCGGCGCAGCTCCTCCACGAGGGCCGCGGCGTGCAGCTCGCCCGACGCGTCACCCGCGACGAGGAGGACCGTCGTCATCCGGGAGCGCGATCGGCGGCATCGCGTCCACCACGCGGAGCGCAGTGCGCAGCGCGGCGAGAGCCTCCTCGCCGGCGCCCGCCGGCGCGCGCCGGGTCTCGATCGCCTCCGCGAAGGAGCGCAGCTGCGACAGCAGGGCGTCCTCGCGGTCGATCTCGAGCCTCTGGATCTCGATCGTGAGCTCGCCGGTCGCGCGCGCGCGCACCCGGCGCGCGATCACCACCGACTGCTCGATGAAGTCGATCGAGAAGTAGCCGTCCGGCTGGAAGAACCGCACCTTGCGCACGGGCGTCGGGGACACGCGGCTCGCGGTGAAGTTGGCGACGCAGCCGCCCGGGTAGTGAAGGCGCGCGCTCGCGATGTCGACTTCCGGCGAGAGCACGGGCACGCCGATCGCGTCCACGCTCTCCGGCTCCGCGCCGACGAAGCGCTGCACCACGTCGAGATCGTGGATCATGAGGTCCCGCACGACGTCGACGTCCGTCGCCCGCCCCGGGAAGGGCCCCATGCGGTGGGCCTCGACGAAGCGGGGCTGGCGGATGTCGGCCCGGATCTTCTGCACGGCGGCGTTGAACCACTCGAGGTGGCCGACCTGGAGCACGCGCCCGCCCTGGGCCGCCAGGGCCAGGAGCTTCTCCGCCTCGGCGAGCGACGCGGCGATGGGCTTCTCGACGAGGACGTCGAGGCCGGCCGCGAGGGCCTCCTGCACCACGGCGAAGTGGCGCACGGTGGGCACCGCCACGACGACCGCGTCGGCGCCGGCGAGGAGCGCGCGGAAGTCCGCTTCCGCGCGCACCCCGTGGAGCCGGCCGCACGCCTCGGCGCGCGCCCGATCGACGTCCGCGACGCCCGCGAAGCGCACGCGCCCCTCGGCCGCGAGCGCGGCCACCTTCGTCGCGTGCAGGCCCCCCATGTAGCCGCAGCCGACGAGCGCGACCCGCGGCGCGCTCACGGGACGCGGCTCCGAGACGCGAGCGACGTTTCGTCCACGCCGAGCAGCGCGATGCCCGCGGCGTCCGCCTCGGCGACGAGGGCCTCGCGCTCCAGCACGAGCGTCGCGCCCGCCTCCACCGCGAGGACCGCGCCGCCGCTCTCGCGCAGCACGCGCAGCGTGTCGAGCCCGATCGCGGGGACGTCGAAGCGCGGGTCCTGGCTCGGCTTCGCCACCTTGACGACGCACGCGCGCCCGCGGCCGAGCGCGCAGCCGCGCCGGATCGCCTCGTCGGTGCCCTCGATCGCCTCGAGCGCGAGCACGGCGCGCGCCTCGACCACTACGGTCTGGCCGACGTCGAGCGCGCCGAGCGCCTTCGCGATGGGCCAGGCGAAGGCGACTTCGTCCTCCTGCGCCGGCGTCGGCGGCACGGCGCCGAGGGGACCGCGCGGCGCGAGGAGGTCGGGGGCGAGCGCGGCCTGGCGCAGCAGCGCAAAGCCCTCCGCCTCGAGCAGCGCCGCGACCGCGCCCAGGATCGAGTCGTCCCTCCGGTCGCGCAGCCCGCGCAGCAGGGCGAGCGCGCGGGCGTCGGGGACGATCTGCCCGCCCGCGCCGAACAGGAGGCGCTTCGGCACCTTGCCGGCGAGGACGACCTCGCGCACGCCCTCGCGCCGGAGCACCTCGAGCAGGCGCTCGACCTGGCCGACGGCGAGGCGCTCGAACACGTCGACCGCGCCGGCGAGCGCGGGGTCGGAGAGCCCCTCGAGCCCGACGGCGACGAGGCGGTGGCCGCGCCGGCGCGCCGCGGCGGCGAGCTCGAGCGGGAAGCGCCCGTGCCCCGCGATCAGACCGACCGGGGCGCCCAAGGCGCTACCGCACGAAGCCGCGCTGCGACGCCTCGAGGAACGCCAGCAGCCTGTCCACCTCGGGGCAGCCCTGGATCTCGGCCCGCACGCGCTCCACCGCGACGGGGAAGCGCAGCTTCGAGTGGAAGACGAGGTGGTAGGCGCGCTTGATGTGCGCGCGGGTCTCCGCGCCGAAGCCGCGGCGCCGCATCCCCACCACGTTGAGCCCCGAGAGGCGCGCGCGGTCGCCCGCGGCGAGCGCGAAGGGGGGGACGTCCTGCGAGACCGCCGACGTCGCGGCCACCATCGCGGACTCGCCGATCCGCGCGAACTGGTGGATCCCGGTGAGACCCCCGACCGCGGCGTAGTCCTCGATCCGCACGTGGCCCGCGACGGCGCACAGGCTCGCGATGATCACGTGGTCCCCGATCTGGCTGTCGTGCCCGACGTGGACCCCGTTCATCACGAGGACGTCGTCGCCGATGCGCGTGCAGCCACCGCCCTTCCGCGTCCCCACGTGGAGGACCGCGTGTTCGCGGATGGTCGTGTCGCGCCCGATCACGAGCGTCGTGCTCTCGCCGGAGAAGGACCTGTCCTGCGGCTCCTCGCCGAGCACGGCGAACGGAAAGACCCGACTGCGCTCCCCGATCGTGGTCCGGCCCGTGACGTGGGCGTGCGGCCGCAGCGAGACGCCGGCGGCGAGCTCGACGTCCGGGCCCACGTACGCGCACGCGCCCACCTCGACGTCGTCCGCGAGCTTCGCGCCGCGCTCCACGACGGCCGTCGGGTGGATCCGAGGCATCCGTCTAGCCCTTCTTCTTGTTGAAGCGGGCGGTCACGAGATCCGTGATGTCGAGCGCCTCGCGGGTGTAGACGAGGCCCGGCGTGGAGCGGTCGAGGATGATCGTGAAGCCCTGCTCCTTCCCGATCTCCTGCACGATGTCGCGCAGCTTCGCGACGAGCGGCGCCTCGAGGCGGCCCTGGTCGATCTTGAGCTGGCCCTCGAGCTCCTTGATCTTGCTGTCGATCTTGTTGCGCAGCTCCAGCAGGTCGGCCTGCTTCGCGAAGAGCGCCTCGTCGGAGAGCACGTACTTCCGCCCCTTCAGCTCCTCGTCGAGGGCCTTCATCTGGTCGATGAGCGGCTGCACCTGCTGTTCCGCCGCGCGCCGCTTGCGGTTGAGCTCCTCGCGGGCGGCCTTGCCCTCTTCGGTGGCGTTGATGGCCTGGCTCAGGTCCACCACCCCCACTTTGATGCCATCCTGCGCGGCCGCCGACCCCGCCGTGAGGAGCAGGGTGAGCCCGGCGGCGAGCAGGGCCGTGCGATTGCCGATCATTTCCTACCTCTCGTGATCGCGTCGCCGCGCGACGCGGAAGCTCGTGCGGGGACCTGCGCTCAGTACGCCGTGCCGCCCACCGAGAACTCGAACGTGGTGCTGTCCTCGACCTCGAGCCGATTGAGCGGGAAGCCGACGAACGCCTGCAGCGGCCCGAAGGGCGAGAACCAGAGGGCGCCGATGCCGGTGCCGAACTTGAGGTCGCCCAAGTCGAAGAGGCTCTCGGTCTCGTCGAAGGCGTTGCCCATGTCGAGGAAGACGATCCCGACCAGCCCGAGCTCCTTCGACACGGGGAAGCGGTACTCGATGCTCGCGGAGACGAACTTGTTGCCCCCGATCACGTCGGTCTCGTCGAGGTCCTCGAAGTCGTCGTCGTCCTCGTCGGAGAGACTATTGCACTTCCCGTCGCCGTCGCCCTGGTTCCCGAACACCGCGCGCGAGTCGTTGCAGAAGGCGTCGAAGACGAGCTCGTCGCCGTCCACGGCGAACGCGGTGCTGCGGCCGACCGGCGTGAAGAAGCTGCCGAGGCCGAACGCCCCGGTGCGCTGCAGCAGCGCGCGGCGCGGGCCCACCGAGCGCGCCCGGTAGCCGCGCAGCTGGTAGCTGCCGAGGCCGCCCAGGAAGTAGCGCTCCGAGAGCGGCAGCTCGAGGTCGGTGTCGATCTGGTCGAGCGGCTGCACC